>ENA-UERC01000573-UERC01000573.1-human-gut-metagenome-genome-assembly--contig:-NODE-573-length-26831-cov-29.838566_pt1 | contig 26831 bp, 20 predicted proteins | sample MGYA00242955_ERZ507955 | MGnify/ENA primary metagenome ERZ507955 (study PRJEB26167, sample SAMN06115394) | human gut metagenome | host: Homo sapiens | place: China:Hubei | collected 2016-04-27... | reverse complement strand
ATGGCAAAATCCTGAGCAACTTTTTGTTGCTCAGGTACTTAAAAAAAATATTTTATAATAGTGTTGCGGAATTAAGGACTATCAAACTTTTGTAATGGACTATCTATAAATACAGGAAACTCTATACCGGATTCTTCAACAAGAGCATTCAATATTGCTGTTGCATAAAGTTGTTGTTCTCCTTTCGATAGCTTTTCTTTATTAATAATTTCTCCTGATTTATCTAATAATTCTATTTCAATAATATCATCTTTTAAATCAATTCGCACATCGTGAATAAAATCTACCTTATGCATTAACATATCAATGCCTGCCATAATTTTTTTCTCAAGTGAGACTTTACGTTTAGCTCGTAGCTCAAATAGGAAAGTTGTCAATTCTGCTATTAAACGATTTGCAATAGCATCTTTAGCTTCATCAGACTTATCTACACGAATATATTTTTGTATTTCTGACAATTGCTTTTTACGAACAGTAAGCTCTTTATTTAAAGTACCTATTAATTCAGACAATTGTCTTGATTGAAGTTCAAATTGCGAAAGTGCCTCATCAACCTCAGTCCTTCGTTGTCTTAATTCTTTAATCTCAACATTACCATCATCATATTCAGCAGTTACAATTTTTCGCTGAGTCTTTGCAAGGAATAATGCATTATTCTTAATATCTTTAACTAATTGTTTAAATGTAGTATTAAATGAATATCTGATATAATCAAATAAAGCTTGCAACTCATTTGTTTCGTTATCATTATAATCCAACAGCACTTTTACATTTTCCAACTGATCACTATTCGTTTCTAAAACATTTTGCTTAAATATACTAAGAATCAAATGTTCAAGAGTTTTCTGTTGTATTTCAGACAACTTCAGCCCTGGAATTTTCTCTATTAGTTGTGACTGAGTTAATTGAAGCGCAGCATTGATTGCCGAACAATTAGCGATCGTATTTTTTATATTTTTTTCCGATATTGCCTGATTTATTAAATTCGCAAACAAATTTCCAGAAATTGCAAATGGAGCAATATCTAGTAAATCACGTAATCGCTCTTTTAGCTTTGAATCTTTATCCTTTAATATGGAATATAACTCTTTCTGCTTCTTCAGCTCTTCAACACTCATGGCATTACCTTCTCGAATCAAACGCTCTTGAATTTGAATTGACTCTGCTCTATATTTTTGAATTTCTCCATCAATAGTTTCACGTTCTGTTTCCTTTATTCGAATTTGCTCCTCAATTTCCTCTACACTATATGTTAGTTTATCTAATTTTGTTTTACTTATTGTTGAACCGGCATTTTTTCTAAATTTAAGTCGCAAATTTTCAAGATTCCGCTTGATATCTTCATATTTTTTTATCCCTAAGACCTCACTATATGCTATACTTAATCGACGTTTCTCATCTATTGATTTCACTTCTGCAAGATTTACAATCTTTTCAGCATCAAAAAAGAAAAACTTAGCGATATCTTTAGATAAGACAAAATCATTTATAAAAATGTCATAACCAACTTCTTTAGCTAATTCATTAACTTGTCCATCAATCAAAACCTCAATAGACTCTATATCTAAAAAATAGTCATAAGTTCTTCTAATCGTTATTGTACGACAAGGTATCGAAGGTATAAAAACATTTGTAATACTTACTTCTACATAATACTGCGCAATCCCCTTAATATACTCATTATTAGACGAATACCCATTTCTTACAATTTGTCTACGTTCTTCAACACTTATATGACATGAGTCTACAAGATTAGCAAATTCTTTATGTAAACTTTGCCGAGCATAATTCTTATAACCTTGTGCATCATTAATATCACGTCGAAATTTTTCATCAACATCTACCATCAATTTTCCATATAGACACCAGACTAATGATGTAAGAAATGTTGTTTTTCCAAAACCATTGTTGCCAGCAATCAAAAATATATTTTTCTTATCTGGTTTAAATAATGTTTCATTATGCCCTTTATATGCTCTGTAATTATGTAATATTATAGAATCTATGAACATTTCTGTTGATGGTTAAGATAGTTATCCAATCGTTTCTCAATATCTCCTTGCAGACCATTATTATTCATTAAAATAGTCTTACTTTTTTGCAATGACACCAAATCATTTATCAAATGGTAATCTTCCGGATGTTCTTTACATACCTTTTCAAGAATCAATCGTTCTTGATATTGCATATTCTCAAGAGGCATATTGCGTTTATATACTTCATTGTATATATCTGTTACTTTAGGACTAAAATAGCCATCCCTAAACCAATTTATTTGTATAGCCACTAACTCCTGATTCGAAATTAATTCCATATGAGGTTTGCTATTCTGCATATCACGTTGCAATTCTAATAACTTCCGAAGCATATTACATCTGTACTCAAATGTATAATTCCCTATATTATGTCCACCTGCATCCACCGCTAATTGGCCATTTCTACGAGTAGAATACCTGTTCTCGGAAACATTACGATCCTCAACCATTTCATCTCGATATTTTAGTAACGGTGCCATCCATTCGTTGCCATTATTAATTAATGCCTTCATAGACTTATCTTCTCTAACAACAGTACATACCCAGCAACCAAATCTACTCTGTCCACATGATGGTTGAGTTTTGTCAGTTATTACCGTTGGACATTCATAATCATCTGCAGAAGCATTTTCATAAATCTCAACTAATTTTTTATTATCATATCCCCATGGTGAAGGCATTTCCTTAATAATATACCAAACTTCCTCTAGATACAAATCTTTTATTGGAGGATAAGTATATGTATTTGGATTCAATGGATGTTTAGTTAATCGCTTACCTTTTATCTCATGCCTACGAATAGATTTAGCTCGAGTAGCACTTTCACTAAGACGGGTACCTATAAGTATAATAGCCTCACCCATAGCATCTACTTTATCCAATATAAATTGAGTCGTAGGTTTAATTTTTAATCTATCAGTACACCATCTAAAAGTATTATTTGGTACAGGATATCCTTTCCCTAAAAAACTAATCCAAAAGCTATCTTCGAGTTTAGGAACCGTTATTTCTACATTTATTGGTAATTTCTGTTCAATAGCTGCATTTTTTATACAATCTAACACTTCTACAATATAATCTGTTATAATAGGATTCTCTACAAGAGTATCATTATTTACGACATATACTTGCCTAGAGAGCGCAGAGTTACCTAAGTTTTCTCGTATAGAAAGTAATGCTTTCCATACAAGTGTTAAAACAACAGTACTATCCTTTCCTCCACTAAAACCAATAATCCAAGGAATGTTATTATCGTCTTCAAGATACTGTTCTTTAATATCTTCTACTATATTATTTATCCGTTCTGACATTATATATTTTTTTCAGATTTCATAAATATAGACACCAATATTCAGTTTGCATCATAAGACCACAAACTATAGTCTATAAAAACACATCAAGTAATACTATTCATTTTTTAATACCAACAAAAAAATATTTGATATTCGTCACATTTTCAATTATTCAACATTCTAACCTAAATCTCAACAACCCTGAACAAAGTTACATCTAATTTTCCAAATAGACAACATATAAAATGTTACTTATTTCCCACCACATACACCGGCTGATACTTCGTCCCCGCATTCTTCAACACCCCATCCTTCACCAGCTCCCGAATCACCCGCGTAGACTTCGATGCATTAAACCCAGTGAGCCGTTCAAAGTCGCGGCGTTGCAGAAAAGAGTGAGTCTTGAAATACTCCGCTAATTTCTGTTTCACCTCTTCCTCGTCCAGCTTAGTAGAATGATGCGCCTCGTCCACCTTGCGTTCCAGATACACACTCTGAAAGCGGTCAATCAAATCCTTGTCGGGCGTAAACTTGATGCTTCTCACCTGTACATCGTCATCCTTTATATACTTCGGATTAATGTCCGGCGCACACTTCAGGCTCAGACTGAAATAGCCGATTCCTTCCAGATGCACCGCATATCCGTTGCTCAGGTTCTCATAAAGTTCATCGTTCAGGGCCGTGATGACGGCTGCCACATCGGCTGGAGAGACGGTACATTTCCTGCGTATCGCTTCACGGATTTCACGGGTGGTCACTACATCTTTGGTAACCACTTTTGCATGCAACTTCGGTACGGAAACTCCCTCCTTTACCGGATTCTCAAACAAATCAAATTTTATAGCCATAATCGTTTTAGTTATATTGTAATTATACTTTTTTAAAAACGCTTATACAAAAATACCTCGACACGTAGCTGTCAAGGTCTTGGCACGAACGTGACGAGACATCATCACGAACGTGTCAAGACCTCGTCACGTACGTGTCGAGGTAAATTTAACTCAATTTTTAGAAAAATGCAAGAAGGTGCCTAACTATATTAAAAAATAAATACATAAGCTTTCGTTTTTAAGCCGGACAACATATTGCGACAAATAAATTATCATTACCTTTACAAAAAGATAAGAATCAAACAATCATGGACGTCCTCTCCAAAGACCAGCGGCACAAAAACATGGCTGCCATTCATTCGGCCAATACCAAGCCGGAAATGATAGTCAGGAAGTATCTGTTTGCCCATGGATTCAGATACCGCCTGAACCATCCGCGTCTGCCGGGACGTCCGGACATTGTGCTGCGGAAATACCGCACCTGCATCTTTATCAACGGCTGTTTCTGGCATGGTCATGAGGGTTGCAAATATTACGTCATTCCCAAATCGAACACGGAGTTTTGGACACAAAAAATCACACGCAACATCGAGCGTGACAAACAAGTACAGCAGGAACTGGCACGAATGGGGTGGCACTGCATAACGATATGGGAATGTGAGTTGAAACCCAAGAAACGGGAACAGACGCTCCTGGCACTGGAATATACGCTCAACCATATTTACCTGAAAGACCATACCGTGAGCTATTCCTTTGACGAAGAAGAGAAACCGCTTATGGCTGCGGAAGAATCAGAAAATACTTATCATACCCCGAACAATAAATAAACCTCACAATATGGACTCCTTCATCCCCATCTTTTCAGCCTTCTTCATCCTGCTCGGATTCCTCGTCTGGAGATTCCCCAAACTCATTGCAGGATACAACACCATGACGCCCGAACAACAGAAAAAAGTCGATGTCAAAGGGCTCAAAGCCTTCATGTGCCGTGTGTTCTGCGCAATCGGCATACTGGTTTTCGTGAGCTACCTGCTCCTGCGGCTGTTCATGGACGAAACGTCGGCTATCAACATCAGTTCCATAGTAGTGCCCATAATAGGAGTTATCTATCTACTGGCCGGTGGCCAACGATACGACCACAACTAACGAGATGCCTGGGCGATAATCTCCTTTACTTCGCAGCACTCTCCTTCCCGACGGATGCACCAGAACGGGACGGACTTGGCGTCGGTAAACTCTTTCATCCGCCAGGCTGATTCGAAACCGCTGGCCACGAAGTGCATGGGCACGAACAGGCCGGTACGGAACACGTCGAGGAACTGACGGGCTCCGCGGGTGTAGCCGTTGCCGATGCGTCCGTCTACGGGGAACATCACCACGTCGAAACGGTCGGTGAGCTTGCGGATGTCTTTCAGCTCGCCCAGGAAACGCTTTTCTTCCTTGGCAGGGTCGATGTCGATGCCGAAGTCGGGGCTGTAGACCAGTCCCCCGTGATAGTCGTCGGTCAGGAAGCGGGCGTACCAGTTGTTCAGGTCGCCGGCATGGAAGATGCGCTTGCCGTCGGTCTCTATCACCCACGACACGCCGCTGTCGTTGCTTCCGGTGGCCGTCACGCGGAGGAGTTCGTCTTCCCACGTGGCACCTTTCCCCAGCCAGGCGTCGGCTTCTTCCTTCTGCGCCCGACGGTGTTTCAGGATGTCTTTCGAAAGGATGTAGCGCACGTTCGCTTTCCGGGTCTGCCAGGAAAAGATGTCGCGGTTGAAATGGTCTTCATGGAAATGGCTGGAGAAGACGTACAGGGGCTTGAGCGACTGCAACAGACGGGGCATCACGCCGGCAGGGTCCATCCAGTAGTCGAACACGAGGATGCAGTGGTCGGTCTCGAGGGCAAAGCCGCTGTGGAAGATATAGGTAAGTTGCATAGGCTGCTTGAATAGTTTGTGCAAAGATAGCGTTTTTGCCGGAAAGGAGCAGCCAGCCCCGGGGATTAAGGGGCTGTGCCCTCCACTTTATAACGGATGGAGCGTTCGCTGCGTTGCAGACAGTCGGTGAACACGCGCAGGTCGTTGGTGTAGTTCATCAGTTCCCACACGAGTTGCACTTCTTCGTCGGTCCAGGCTGCTCTGTGGCGCGGATATTTTTTCCGGATTTCCTGCAAAGGTTCCGGATTGGAATCTTCCGGAAGGTTCAGCCGGCTGGCCCGTTCACGAAGATGTGTCAGCACACTGTTCCAATAGTTGTGATAGAGAGGCTGACAGAAGAAGTCTGCACAGAGAATCTTCTGCTTCGGCGGACAGTAGAAAAGAGCCTCCCTGTCAATGGCTTCCAGTTCTTGCATCAGCTGGTCGATACATGCAGCGGCGGCCGGAGCCTGCACCAGGATAGAGCATTCATGGCGAGCATCGTCCTTGTTCCGTCGGGCCGAAAGCCAGTTGAACGAGCCTTCCACCAGCAGGCGGTCGTCCACCACCAAGGTCTTGTTGTGGATGCCTTTCAACACCCGCAGACTGACATGATGTTCTACCAGTGCGCGGCGGGCTTGCAGACTTTCCTCCTTCCACAAGCCGTTTTTCTTATCCAGGTAATGGTCGGTATACACCACCACTTCTACCCCACGCTCCACCGCTTCCTGAATGAGGGGCAGCAGGTGGTCGCTTTCAAGGGCGCGGATGGAGAGGAAGGGCGACACTATCACCACTTTCCGGCGAGCGGTCTGAAGGGCCTGACGCAAGATGTCCGTATGGGCCTCAAGGGTGGACAGACGGCAGACTGCGGCCGACTGACGGGGCACGTCGAGCGACTGGCTCAGGAGGAGTTCCTCGTCCTGGTAGAGAAAGTGGGAGGAGATTTCGCTCTGCTGACTGTCGAACAGCCACTTGGCCAGGTTGCCCGACGGGGTGTCCCGGTCGGGATGGAAGATGTTCATGTGGCCGAACACCAGGAAGTGATATTGCGCACGCGACACAGCCACATTGAGCATATTGTACTTTCCGCCTGCTTCCATAAAGTAGGAAGTGTCGTCGGGTGAATTGACGGGCGAGAATATCACCAGCGGGTACTGAGCTCCTTGCAGCGAGTGGACGGTGCCGACGGTCATTGTGACGAAGTCTGCGGCATCGGGCAGCCCGGACAGCAGCTTGCGCAAAAGGCGTTCCTGTGCCTTGAACGGGGTAACGATGGCGGCCACCTGAGAAATAGGCTTTCCGTAGGCTTCTTCCAGCTTTCTTTTCTCGCGCGACAGCCATTTCACAATGGCAGCAGCTTCGGCTTCATTGAACCGGCTTCCGGTCTTTCCCTTCTGGCTGTATCCGTTCACATGGACATAGCCCTTGGAGGGAAGAGCCGCGTATTTCGGACGGTCGCCTTTCAAGGGAAGCAGTCGCCCGTGGTACACATAATCGTTGCAATAGGCGATAATAGAGTCCAGGCAACGACGGTGTTCGCGCAGAAAGGCCCCGCGTTCGCCGTCCACCTGATAGCTGCCACTCTTGCGGGCCATTTTCATCAGGCTTCCGGAAGAGGACAGGAAACCGTGTTCGGTCAGGAAAGCATACAACGGATCTTTTGACGAGGTAACCACCCCGGAGCGGCGGAGATTGATGAAAGAATATTGTCCGGTCACGGGCCAGATGGGCTCTATCTGTTCGATGTCGCCCACGAGGATGGCTTGCCGGGCCAGACTGAACGAGGGTACGGCCAACTCAGGCGACACCTGTCCGGACTCGTCGACGATGAGCAGGTCGATGGTATTGTAGAGGGGCACGGAGAGATTACCCTCGCTGCTGCAGGTCATATAGCGCGGAAGGGAATGGAAGGTGGAGATGAACACCGGCATCACGCAAGCCAGCCGTCTCAGACGCTCGAGGTAGACGGTACGGTCCGAACGGTTCAGGTTTCCGGAGCAACGACTCAGACGACGGATGAACTCAGCCTCCCGGTAGTGGATGGCATACCAGAACATCTGGTAGCGGTAGCTGATGTCCAGGCGCACGGCCATGTCTTCCATGCAGGGCAAGTTCCTGTACTCCTCTCCTTCCGTCAGCCGGGTGTAGCGTGCCCTGAAATCGTCGTTCTCCTCCCAGTGGGCCATGGTTTCTTCGTAGGCGGAAGAAGTCTTGCGGAAGTGTTGCATCATCCGGACAAGCAGATTCTTTCCTCCATTTATACCACCGGATTCTTTCTGTGCAGCAGCCTCCAAGCCCGTTTCAATCCAGTCCCTCAGCAGGGTCATCTGCTCACGAAGGTAGTGCTGACACTCTGTTTCATCCTTGCACGAGGTGTGGAAGTAACGGTTGAACAGCTCCAGGTAGTACGTGCGGTACTCGTCCACCCGCTCCGGATTGTCGTACGTTTCGGGAAAACCCTTTCCTCGGGTGTTCAGCATCATGGCATAGCGTTCAGTCAGCTCTTCCTTTCCGGACAGGTACAGGCCTAACGTATCCAGTTCCGGCAACCAGCGTGCCGCCAGGCCTACCTCGGCCGCATCTGTCTCAGCGACTTCCATCTCGAAATCCTTAAGGATGTTGGTAATGGCCTGGTTGTTGACCGAACTGGCCACAATAAGCTCAGGTTCTCCGTCCGTCAGCACGGAATGAACCAGCCGGTTGGCAATGACCGTCTGCAGGAAAGTGGTCTTTCCCGTTCCCGGAGGACCGTTGACCGCAAAAATCCGGCTGCCACGGGGATGGGTGTACATGGCGAGCGTTTCACGCTGGGAAACGGATAAGGGGAAATCACTGCTCATCTGGGCCAGGTGCTGCTTGTTGGCATAAATCTCCCGACGGGCAGGCATCGGAAGCAACGGTTCGCACTCGCAGCGCGTCAAGCACTCCAGCAGCGGGAGGTCTTCCTTGCACTCCAGCAACTTGTCGTACAACCTCAGGATATTCTGTGCCATCCCCGTGACGGGCGCCTTCGTGATGACCATCTCCGGCTGGTTGGGGTAGTTCATTTCGGCAAACGTCATCCCGGTGGCTTTCCGGAAGAGGGCTTCGCATGCCTCCCAGTATTCCTCTTCGGTAGCCACATCGGTCTTGAACGCACTCAGCAGGCTGTCCACCTCGTCGAGGGAAGCAAGGGTACGGTCGTCCTTGGCATTGGGCGAAAGGAACTTGCGGACGAACATCGGCACACGGTCCATCGGGTTTTCGGGCAACTGCAAGGAACCGTCGGGTCCTAACGCCGCCGTAATGAAGAAAGGATATTCAGGAAACGTCTTACCAATAGGTTTGCCATTCTCATATTCGGGAAGCAGCACACAGGGGGCAATGCGCACCTTACACTTCTTCCCGTCTTCCCTTCCGTCGGGGAAAAGCAGTTCGATGTCTTCTTCCGGTATCGACTCCGGCATACGGTCTTCAAACGCCAGCGTCACGCGCGGCTCTTTATAGAACATGCTGTTACTCCACTCAGCATCCAGCAGGCAGTTTTTCCAGTATTTAAGCAGTTTTTTGTTCATAGGTACACAATAAGGGACAAAAATAGACGCATTCCACCACAATCGAAACAATGCGGCGGTAATAAAGCGTAATTTTACCTAAAAACAATTGAAGAGATATATCCTTCCTGCTCGTAAACCCGATGATAACGGTGAATCATTTCTACCAGCGGAATGAGGCGTACATCCTCCGGCGCCAGATGGCAGAAGCGTGCATACTGGTGGTCGTACAGGGTGGCATTTCCATTCTTCAGCTTTATTTCAATATCGTCCGGCACAAAGAAAGAAGCCCGGTTGCCCAGGTATTTATAGAATTCGGTGAGATAGATATGAATGCCAGCCAGGTCGAAATCGCCGAAATGCAGGTAATCATTGGGAACCGAAAGGAGCCAGTTGCGCAAGTCATCCGACTGAGGATAACGTGACACAAGGAGTACTTTCCGGGCCTTGAACAAATGTTGCTGACGGTGAAGCAGACGAAAGTTGTCGCCGTTCTCCACACCCACCACAAGCACATCGGAGGGTATGCGGAATTTCTCCGGTTCCTGCACAAAAAAAGCCATACCTTCCAGCGGAGAGAGGGTGAAAGATTTCTCTCCCATCGTCACCTCCAATGGCTCGCAACAATTTACCAGAAAGCCGCGGAAGGTCCGCACACGAACAAGCTTGGAGTCGCCGGTTTCATTTACCAGTACACTCCGGTCCAGATCAGGGTTATGTCCATCGGTCAGTTCTATCCACCGGGACAGTTCGGCCCCACCCGTATACTTGTTCTTCACATAACGGATGCTTGCCTCTACATTCAGCAACCGATAAGAGTTACGGCTTCCATGAGTGATGACAGAAAGCAACCCTTCTTCTTTCAGTTCATCGGCAAACCAGCGTGGGAAAAGGCTGGAAGGAAGTGTTTCTCCCTGTATAAGACGAAGTACCTTACGGCATATTGACGGAGTAAATTTTTTCTGTTCCATAAACTATTGCTTGCGTGTGAGTAAAGGTACCACCTGCGTAAAACTCTGAGCATCCTTACTCAAAAGATAAGTATAACGATAATCCTCCACATTGTAGGTGGTAGGAGAACTGTTGACCAGTACGATATTCCGGCAGTTGGCAAAAGCCAGAATACCTTTGACATTGTTGGGATGAAGCTTGCCGATTTCGTCCATCATGCAATGAATCCGGAAATCTCCGAACTTACGCGAAGCTTTCTCCTTGAACACGTTAATCAGCATGATGTTAACCATGGCTTTCACCAGAATATCCGTTCCGTCCGACCCCACATTGGCTATCTTTTCGGTCCATCCGGTATCGTTATCATTCTCTTTCACACGGAACTGCAGATTGAACGTGTCAGACAATACCAGGCTTTTGCGAGACGGATTGTCTCTCAGCTGCCGGCTGAATGAATAAAGATACTTCACCGCCTTTTCGTTCACTTCCATACGCGAGTCCTGCGAGAAAAGATCAAGGGCTCCCATGTTAAACTGATGTTCTTCATTGAACTGTTTGATTTCTACCAAAAGCTGCATCAGCTTGTCATCGCTGGCCTGAGTCCGCAGTTCAATACCCCGGATGACTCCGGCAAAGTTCCGCCTTACAAAGTCTTCGTTTATGGCACGAATGGTTTTCTGTATCTCACTTTCATGCTGGGTCAAATCGCCCGTCTCCTTCGAGATTCGCTGGATAATGTTGGTGTAGCGCTCACTGATACGTGTCTGATATTCCACAATTTTGTTATCTTCCACAAACTCACAAAGATTTGCCGCAAAATCATAGAAATCAGAGTCGCTTACCAACGTTTCGGGGAAATGGAAGGTGTTCTTAGCCGTAAAATTGCCATGGAATGCATTGACCGCCCGCTTGAACTGGTCCAGCTCTCTATGAATGGAAATAATAAGCGACTTCAAGTCTCCGATAATGGTTCCACAAGACTTCCGGGTAGGACGCATTTCCGAGGTATACGACTCGGACGGACAGAGGTCTTCGTCTGCACGGAAAGCTTTCAGGCTGGCCAAATCTTTATGAATGTCTGTATGCTCTTTTCTCCTGGCTTCCAGTATCTTATCCTCCTCACTCTGCTGGCTTAGCAGACGCTCCATACGAAGCTTGTACTTATTTTCCAAATCTTCCAGCTGCGCATCGTTTGTTTTTTTCTCGTTGCGCAGTTGCGGCTCCCGGTCGAAATACTCGCGTTTGTCTTTCTCAAAATCGGATACCAAAGAACGTTTACGGACAATGTATTCCAGCTCCTGACGGATGTCGGCCATACGTTTCTCGTAACTGGTAATGACAGACATATCCGCCCCGCTTCCTTCAAGTTCCTTGGCCTGTGAGCGCCGCAGCTCTGCCTTTTTCGTTTCCATTTCAATTCGCTGACGAGTAATCTCTTCATGGATAACGCCAGTTTCCTGCCGAACGACCTCCTCTTCAGCCTTTTCCGTTTTCCGCAGTTCTTCGGCCAATTGCTTCAGGCGTTTCTCCTTTTCCGCCCGTAAACGCTTGTCTTCATCTTCCCAACGCACCTGTTCCTGCGACTTCTGAGCTAACTGCAATTCTACCTGCTCTGTTTGCTCCCGTTTCCATTCGGCCTCTTTCCGCTGCCAGGAGGTAAGTTCAGCCTGCAAGTGTTTCCGTCTGGCAGGAATCTGCTGCAACTGGGCCTCCAAAAGGTACTGTTTGTCGGCTACCTCCCGAATCTGCCGGTTATATTTCTTCTTTATCTGCCCGAGTGTTTCCTCCCGACGTCCGTTCAACTGAGCCAACTCGCGGACATACGACTCACGGGCAGCTTCCTTTTCGGCCAGTTCTTCCTTTAAACGGGCTGGCGTACGCAATTCTTTCGCCACTCCCGAAAGTTCAACTCGTACGCCGAACAGCGTATTGTCACTGTCCCCAGCCAATACCGGATGTAAATCCTGGGCATACAGAATCAGCTCTTCATCTGCCACTTTCCCGATTGTTTCCTGCCACCCCGGCTTATGTGCGTCCAGCCATTCACAGAAGGAACCTTTCCAACGGTCAAGAAGGCTGGTAAGGGTCTGAATTTCTTCGTCCAATGCCGTACGACGGCGCACCAGTTCCTCAGCTTCTTGCTTGAACTGCCACTCACTCTCTTTCATCTCATCGGTACATTTCTGCCGCAACTGGTCGCACGTGAGTTTCAGGCCGGCTACCTGCCAGCTTGTCTGCCTTTCTTCATCTTTCAATGCATCCAACTGTTCCTGATAGTCCCCGGTTTCTTTCTCAAAATGGCAAGTCAGTTGAATGCGAATCTTCTGCTGACGAAGTGCGGAAATTTCTTCGGTGAGCCGTATCCGGTTTTCATTCCACGTTTTTTGTCTCTCCTCATACATATTCCGCACGTGTACCTCTTGTTCCCGATAGCGGGCATACAATTCATTTCTCCAGACGTTCAATTCATTTTCACGGGCCAGCACAGCCTTTCGCCGTTCATTCTCAAATGCGGTAAAAGCCGCCTCTACCTTTCCGACCAGCAAATCATATTTCTGCAACACATCCCTATAAGTAGCGGTCAATTCTGCATACGTCTGTTTCAAACTATCCTGCTCATGCAGCAAGGCTGCTTCACCTGCCACACGCCGCATCACCTCTTCTATGCCTTCTTTCTCATAATACAAGCGCTTTTCGCGGATACGCTTCAAATCGTCGGCTATCGCCCCTTCCCGGCGCACCAGCTTGTCACGTTCGGCAGAATACTTGCCTCTTTCTTCTCCTACAAGTCGCACCAACCGTGCCCGCTTCTCTTCTGCTTCCTGAATCTGTTCCTCGAGCACCGGCAACATGTCATGAGCTGCTTTCTCTGCATAATTCAATTCAGCTCTACCTTCTTCCAGCTGCTTTTGAGAATAAAGTAAGCTCCGGTAGCGCTGAATGACTTGTTCCGCCTGCTTGCGCACCACAATCTCCCCATTCTTGTTGGGACGCAGCCATCGCATGACATCATCATATTCCTGCTCAAAAGCTTCTATCTGGCTCCGGTAATAAGTCAGGTCGATAGACACATCTTCCTCATTCATGGACTGGATGATGGTATCTTTCACAAAATCGGCATCCAAACGGGAATTCAAGAATACATGCTGAATAGTACGAGGAATGTTCTGATACTTACTACTTTCTACAATGGCAAACTTACGATAAGACACCATATCGGGCTTGCGGTTGTTTCCAAAGATGATGTCACGAAACATTTCATAGCTCGTAACAAGCGGAGTAATCGTACAACGGGCATCCGACTCAAGAATACGTGTACGCACCTCACTCCAATCGGCAGATACCTCGTGACGGTCGTTCACAAACCATGCTTTCCGATAAGGAGCATCTATCAGGCGGAAAGCAGCCCGTCCCATAGATTTGGACACCACTACGGAATATGCGCTATTCTCACGTACCACCTCGTACACGATATACGAGTTGGCATAGGGCAAATAAAAAGCGTCGAAATTCTGCTTTTCTTTCGGAATGCCCAGATGCAGTTTGTCGGCATTATAGAAAAACAAGATAGCTCGCAGAAGGGTACTCTTTCCCACTCCCTGCGTACCAATGAAATGCACATTGCCGTCCATCCGGATTTCGGCATAAGGAATATGCGCACTATTCAGGAATATGACTTTATTCAGGTATCTCATCGCTTGTATCCTCCAATATCGTGATGCAGTCCACCATTTCTTCCATATAGTGGAATGCGGTTAGTACTTTATAGGTTTCATCGTGCTCGTTCTCCAGTTCAATCATCCCAGCCTTTTCCAGCTCTGCCACCAGTTTCTCTACAACCTCTCCGAATTTCTTCTTGTCGGAAAACAAGCGGGAAGCCTTTTCCTTCAGTTCCATGTTACATCCTATCTGCACCTCAATATCTGCCCGTCGGAACAGGAATCCGGGACCAAAAGCCGAATGATACGTTTTCAGGAAGCTCAGGTAATCAATCCATTTGCCTACAGCTTCCAGCTTTCGTTCCAAATCGACCCGGGTTTCCTGACGTGTAAAAAGGTAATATCCGTTACCCGCTTCCAAATAGAAGCCGATGCCTTTATAATAATCGTAATACTCCGTAAAATCTTCTTCAAGCGCATCATAGTACCGCTTGACGGTTGACGAGACACTATTGGCGGAAATAAATCCTCCCCTGCTCAGAATATTGAATATTTCTTCCGTGTATTTCATCGTTTTATCAAGTATGATTAAGGGTTTTGTCGTAAATAAATCAAAGGGTACTCCACCTCAGAGGTTGACTCATAACGGTCGGTAAAATCCAGCTCATCCGCATACTGTGAAGCCAGCTGGCAGAAAAAAAGCAGCTTGTCTTCTTCCGCCACCGACTTGCCATAGGAATAGTTCATTACGAACCGGAACAAATGTGTACCAGAGGCAGCAAAGGCATTGAATACTTCCTGCAAGTTGACCCTGTCCATTACCTCACCTGCCTGTGACAGATAACTTTCCGGAATAGCTCCGGCTACATTCCGCGGACCACGTGAGTCCTGCTTCCGCCGCGACATCACCTTACGAATCAACTCCAATGCCACTTCAGAAGTATGCAGATTTGACAGAGACAACTTGATGCGATAGTTGGGCTGCGGTTCCATCCACACCGGATTCTTTTCGCCAATGACCCGGCGAATATCTGTATTCTCTTCAAGCAGGAACTGATCGCGCAGGTACTTCAATCGCCTTACCTTTTCAAAAATACGATTCTGGTAGGCTATCAAGTTCAAGTAATGAATAATCTGTTTTTCTATTTCAATCAGATTATGATACGAATCGTTCAGCTGAAGCTTTACATCACTCACCACAGCCCGCATCTGTACATCCATAGCCACACGGAAAAAGGTAGGCTGCTGTGAGTCTATCACTTCTTCACTCCGAGTTATAAGCAAAGCTATGTTACGCCGTTTTTCATCCAGTTTTTTCAATTTGGCCAGTTTCACCTGATAATTTGGTTCCGTTTTATAAGTTACATCCAAATTACGTTTCAAGTCCATCACATTACGTACGGTAGCCAGTGCAATGTTTTTCAAACAACGTCTCACCTCTCGCTGATACGCATACTTCCGCTGTTCATTGTTCTCCTTCAGGAAATAATCGATGTTATCATTCAAATGATTCAGATAATCTTGCACGAACGACACATTGATTTCCTCGTTTATTTGCAGAACCTCTTCGAAAAACTTCAAGTACAAGTCTTCCATTTCCAGGAAATCACCGCTTTCTCGCAGCACACCGTATTCAATAAGAAAACGAATACGCTCTTCCTTGTATTCAGTTAATTCAAGGGCATAATCATAACGGAATGAGAGCTGTTTACGTTTGTAAAACATTTCCTTGAGCAACACTTTTTCACGCTCAAACATTTTCACAAGTTCATCTATAGAACGGAATGTATTCATCGTATCAAATATAATGTCATTAAAGCAAAGGCGTTTTTAGCAAAGATAGGGATTATCCGGAAATCTCCACCAAATATCGTTATCTTTTCATAAGACGGGATGCGGTTCAGCATCGTCTTTTCTCAAAAGCGGGCTTCGGGTTTGACACTGCATTCACCTTTTTGTATCTTTGCGCCAAACTAGCTGCTACATGAAAAGTACGAAACAAGACATAAAACGCATGCAGTGGGAAAACGACCCGCTCTACCGGCTGATAAGAACCATCAAGAATGTGATGGACCGATACTACCTCGATCCTCTCATCGGACTGTTCTTTCCGACAGCGGGTGATATTTTCTCTTCGGCCATGACACTGCCCTTTCTCACGGTGTCGCTGTTCAAAATCAAGTCTATTCCCCTCACCCTGGCCATCCTCTACAACATGCTGGTGGACATGATGCTGGGTATCATTCCACTCTGGATTGGCGACCTGCTGGATATTTTCAGCCGTTCGTACGCGAAAAACTACCGGTTGATTGTGGGGTTCGTGGAAGGTGACAAAGAGGTGATTCAAGAAGTAAACCGCAAGGCTGTGCTGACAGCCGTGGGCATCCTGGTGCTGTGCGTAATTATCTACTGGGTGGCCAAACTGGCGGTCTACCTGACTACGGCGCTATGGACACGGATAAGCGGACTGTTTTAAGTATCCCGGAAAATACGTACCTTTACGCCAAAATCATTCATAATGGGAAAGAAAGAATACATGCAGGCCAACAAGGACTGGCTGGCCGAAAAGGCAAAGGAAGAGGGAGTGATGCCGCTCCCGAAGGGTATCTACTACAAGGTGCTAGTATCGGGAAAGAACGACGGAAAGCATCCCACACCGCGGAGTATCGTCACCGCGCACTACACGGGATGGACCATCAACGGCAAGAAGTTTGACAGCAGCCGCAGCGGTGCGCCCGTAGCCTTCCGCCTGAGCGACCTGATTGAGGGATGGATTATCGCCATGCAGCAGATGTGTGTGGGCGACAAATGGGAGGTGTACATCCCGTCGGAAATGGGATACGGCAAGTTCTCACAGCCCAGCATCCCCGGCGGCTCCACCTTGATTTTTGAGATTGAACTGTTTGGAATAGCCTGAGTGCAGGCTACTCCAATACTAAAAGGGTTATCGAATATTACTTATTCTCTGAGAAGTAGGCTTTGGCAAAATCACATTCTGTCTTCGAAAAACATTACACATTTCTGCACAACTTGCCAAGCAATTCTTTATCTTGCGCAATCATTTCATTCATCTCGATATGCGTGCACGCTTCCTCACGTAAAAGTCGCGCACTGGAAGACTGTTCCGACAGATTCCACGTAAGTAACACCACGTGAATCTTCAGCGATTTCAACTTCTTGACCAGCATTTCGTGGTCGGCATCTCCCGTAATCAGCACTACATAATCAAATTCGCGGAACACGGAAAGCTCATAGGCCTCCAAAGCAAACCACACATCTATCCCCTTTTCTACGACCGTAATATCTCCATCTCTCTGTACTTCCCGCAGGTGCTTGTAATGGAAAATTACATCATTTTCAATCAGACTGTCTTCAAACTTTCGCTCGGAAAACAACAGATGTTTGCTATTGGCATCATTCACCCGATAACGCCCCCGGAAATAATGGCTTTCTGTAATGTAACAATTGGTTATTTCCAACCCACTCCGACGCGCAATCTCCGCACGAATAAAATCAAACAAGGATTTGATTTTAATATTTAAAGACAATTGATCGGACAAGGCCTCATTTATCTTTGAAAAATAGCCCCCATCTATGAAAATACCGATTGATTTCGATTCTGTTATCATTGTTGTTATATGTTTTTGATAGTAATATCGCAAGGTAGGACATCTTTCAATAGCAGGCAACTGAAAATAAAAGAAAAATCGCAGACATGTATCTAAAACATATTTTTCATGCAGTTCCTTTAAATTCCTTTCTCTTCTTTGAAAAGATTATCAGAGCAACCTGATGGGCCTGCTTCTTCGAACAACCGTTCCATCCTTTTCCAATGGGGTTACAAGCTCATAGTCCCCGGTGTCATCATTTAATTGCAAGATGACCAGCTGACCGTTTTTAGGCGAACGCATCTGTTCAAACTCTTCCACGGTGAGATGAAACCAGCGCATGACGAACAAGCGTATGGCCAGTGAATGGGTTATCAGCACACAATTTTGTGGATAATCTTCACGCAAGAAGTCACGATGAAGCGAACCTAAGAGGTCATTGATACGGTCGTACACATCCGTGCCGGCTTCTCCTCCCGGAAAACGGTAGTAGAAAATGCCATAGTCCCTGCGCTCTTTCTTCAGTTGCTGCAACTCGGCATACGTGCGAAGGTATCCCCATTCCTGTTCACGCAAACGAGGTTCCTCGCTGTATTCAAACTGGTTTCTCGGGAAGCTGCGGGCTATGTTCTCAAAGGTGGAACGGGTACGCCAAAATGGAGAAACATAAAAATACATAGATTCCTCATCCACCAGTTCCCTCAACTTTTGTCCGGCTTCACGGGCCTGAGCTACTCCTTTTTCTGTCAGTTCAATGGTATAATCCGGTTCTGTGGCAAATTTGCTTTCGTCGGTATTGGCATGGCATTCTCCATGACGTATAAGAATAATTCGATGTGGTTTCATAAAAGATTTTTTATTTTATCATTCTTTTTCATCTTTCTAAATATGTACGATGTATAAAATGCAATATAGAAATTTTTTCTTACATTTGACCATAAGATGTGATGAAACGATTCATATACATATTTATCATGCTGCTTTGGATGATTTCTTATGCCACGGCACAAGAGTCTCTTCCCTGCAGGGGAACCGCAACCACCGTATTGAACGTGCGTTCCGGACCCGGCATCAGCTATGCGCGCGTCGGACAGCTCAGTCGCGGACAGGAGGTCAATGTCATTCAGAAATCAAGCAACAACTGGGTACAGATTGAATTCGGTTCACAAAGGGGATATGCCTACTCCAAATACCTGAAATTCTCTCCTTTGCCCCAAAAGGCAAACTCTCCGCCTGCCAAATCGTCTTCCGGTTCTTCCTCATGGAGTTTCTGGTCAATAGTATGGAACATCATTACCTGGGGACTGGGTATTTATTTGGGACTGGTGGTGCTGTACTGGCTGCTGAAAATACTCATTATCTCCTATTTCATCGTATCGGCCAGCCTTACCTTTACGTTCAGGCTGTTGAGTCTTCCTTTCTTCTTTCTCAATGCCCTGCAGCGATACCTGGCAAAGCCCTGGTTTATCTTCTTCAAGAAAAACCGTTTCAGCAACGCCACCAATGAGAACCTGCGTTTCATTTTCTATTTCCTGCAATTCCCGTTCTATGTCCTGCTGTTTCCATTGAGAATTGTCAATGCTGTCTTTTTCAATCTCCTGGTACATTGTTCCTTCGAAATGTTCAATTATGTGATGGAAGTAATTTTACCCTCAGAAGACAAGGAAGGGCATGACGATTTTATCCGATGGATTTTGTTCTTACCCTACAGAATCATCAAATATGTGGTATGGCATGGCTCGCTGACCATCATTGAAAGTGTGATATGGACGGTGATAGAAGTCTTTTTACCCACTCTGACCCTCTTTCACGGTACCTCCAATAACGCTGCCGAATCCATTGTGGCGTGCCCTAACCGGGGAAGCTACCGGGGACGGGATGTAGGCATCTGGCGTGTAGGTGGCGGGAATTATGCAGGAAACGGCATTTATTTTGCACCAGCACGCAGTACGGCCCGGCATTATTCCGCAGGAGCCATCATCGTCTGCCGCGTGACACTGGGAAGCACGCTCGACCTTGGTATGGCGCCTTATCATGTGTATTATCAGTGCGGGAAACCCAACGCGCTGGAAGCCACCCGCTGGGGACTGGAGAATAATTATGTGACGGGAGAATGGTGGCGTCCCGACGAAGGATGGTGGGAATACTGCATGTACGACTGGCAGAACCGCTACAACTACAGCTGGCGCATACGTCCGCTTTACGTAATCGACCTTGACAGCGGCTACATACAGCGCATCCCTGGTGGCATGTGCCACTGGCTTTTCCGGAAAATGGTCATCATGGACTTACTAAATTCCATGCTCGGCGATTAAAAAAATGCGGGGAACGGCTTGTCTACCATTCCCCGCATTTTCATATTGCTTACAACGCAGCTTTCAGAATGGAAAGGATGTCCTGTTCGTTCAGTGGAGCAAACGTGCCCGGTGCGTCCAGTCCCTCATTCACGGCAATGTGGTGTGCCATTTCTTCCAGACGGGAATCGTCGATGCCTACTTCACGCAAGGTCATCGGCATACCCAGACTCTTGAAGAACTGTGCGGTACGTGCGATGGTCCGCTCGGCAATTTCCGACGGAGCCTGATCGGCAGCCAGTCCGAACACGTTCACACCAAATTTCACGATGCGTTCCTGTGTACGCTCGTTGAGCACGTGGCGCATCCAGTGCGGTGCGATGATGGCCAGACCTTCTCCATGCGTAATGTCATAATATCCCGACAAGGCATGTTCAATGCCGTGCATGGGCCAGGGAGAACCGCCGGTACCGAGAGCCAGCAGGCCGTTGCAGCCAAAAGTGCAGGCATACATGATTTCGGCACGCGCTTCATAATCGTCCGGTTTCTCCAGTGCAATCGGAGCATATTTCATCAGGGTCTTTACCAGTGTTTCACAGAAACCGTCGGCCACGGAGTTGGAAGCATGGGTAAAATACTGTTCCATCACATGGTTGATAGCATCGGCTACTCCTGCTGCCGTGTGCTTGGCATTGACCGTGAAGGTGTAGGTCGGGTCAAGGAAAGAGCAGGCCGGGAACAGATGCGGATCAATGTAGGCCACCTTGTCGTTGGTCTCTGTGCGGGAAATGACTCCTCCGGCATCGTACTCACTGCCTGTAGCGGCCAGGGTAAGGATGTCCACAATAGGCAGTGCAGCCAGCGTAGGAGCCTTGCCGATAATCAAGTCCCAGGTCTCGCCGTCGTATTTGGCACCTCCGGCAATGGCTTTCGAACAGTCGAGTACCGAACCGCCACCCACAGAAAGAATCACGTCAATCTGCTGTTCCTTGCAGATGCGTACGCCTTCCACTACACTGGTAGAGTATTTGGGGTTCGGCTCGATACCACCCAGTTCAAAAATCTCAAAGTCTTTCAACAATTCTTTCACGCGGTCGTACAGGCCGATACGCTTAATGCTTCCGCCACCGTATGTCAACAGAATGCGACGTCCGAACGGGCGCATCACCTCTGGCAGTCCAGACACTACATCCCGGCCAAAAATCAGACGGGTCGGGGTTTGATAGTCAAAGTTCTTCATTGTTTGTTCCTTTTTGTCGTTTTAATTATGGATGTGGCAAAATTACGCAAAAGAAACCATAGACAATGATACAAATTACCGATGTTTCTACCCCAATGCTCGATTTTACATTTGTTTTATATCTGCCATTCTATAACACGGATATAGGTATTCCCGAGAATAAGTATTACATTTGCCCGAAAATAAAATTGACAGATGATGAAAGAAGAAGTGATAGAACTGGACACAGTGGATAAATACAACAAATTCTTCAAAGTGGAGACGTATCATCCCATGGTTACCGTGGTAGACCTTTCAAAGATTACTCAGCCTGCACAGCCATTTACCATAAATTATGGCATCTATGCCTTGTTTCTGAAAGATACGCTCTGCGGAGACATTACCTACGGCCGGCAGCCTTACGACTACCAGGAAGGAACCATTGTCTGTTTTGCACCGGGACAGGTGGCTTCCATCCACGCACAGGAAGGAACGCGTCCCACCGGATACGGACTGCTCTTCCATCCGGACTTGATTCATGGTACCCAACTGGGACACGATATCCGGAATTATTCTTTCTTCTCTTACGAAGCCCGCGAAGCCTTGCACCTCTCGGAAGAAGAACGGCACACGGTGATAGACTGCCTGCATAAAATCGATACGGAGCTGAGACGTCCTGCCGACAAGCACAGCCGGCGGCTGATTACGGCCAACATCGGACTGCTGCTGGATTACTGCATGCGTTTCTATGAGCGGCAGTTCACCACACGCGAAGCCTCCAACAAGGACATCATCGTACGCTTTGAGCAGCTGTTGGATGAGTACTTCGACGGCCAGACACCTCAGGAAGAAGGATTGCCTACGGTGAAATATTTTGCTGAACGGGTATTCCTCTCGCCCAACTATTTCGGCGACATGATCAGTAAGCAGACGGGAAAGACGGCTTCCGAATACATCCAGTCAAAGGTAATGGAAAGAGCCAAGGACATGCTGCTTTCTACCACCAAGCCCATGAGTGAGATTGCCTACAGCCTGGGCTTCCAGTATCCGCAGCACATGAGCCGCATGTTCAAGCGGCTGGTAGGTCACAGTCCCAATGAATACAGAACGCAGCAAAGGGGCTGAACCGTCTTTTTACTTGTTCTTCTGATTATCCTCCGCATACTTGGAAGGAGACACGCCAAACATATCCGTAAAATGCTTGCGGAACGTGGGCAGATCATTGAAGCCCACGCGCTCGGCTACCTCCGTGACCGGGAGACTGGTTTCCATCAGCAGGAATGCGGCCTGCGTCATGCGGATGTGGCGAATCAGTTCCACAGCCGACAGGTCGGTGTGCTGTTTCAGTTTGCGGTAGAGCGTAGCCTGACTCATGTGGAGTTCTCCGGCCAGCACTTTGACATTAAACTCGGGATTGCTGGCATGGCCCTCGATGCACGACAGCACCTGTTGCATGAACTCACTTTCGGTGCCTTCGGGTTTCTCTGCCGATACGGAAGAAGTATGTAGCAGCGTACGGGTGTAAATCTGCTTCAAGCGACGACGCATGTCGAGCAGATGGGCCACCTTGGCCAGCAGCACTTCCGGATTGAACGGTTTACGCACATAATCGTCGGCTCCACGATAAGAAGCTTCCACACTGTCCTTATCCTCTGCCGTGAGCAGCAGAATGGGAATGTGAGCCGTTTCCTTCCGCTTGCGCAACTCGGCACAGCAGGTAAAGCCGTCCATCACCGGCATCATTACATCCGACAGTACCAGGTCGGGCACTTGTTCTACGGCCACCTTCACTCCCTCTTCCCCGTTCTCCGCTTCCAGTACCCGATAGTATTTCTTCATCAGGTCGCGCAGGTAACGGCGCATGTCGGTATTGTCTTCTATGATAAGCACCGTCTGGCGGGCGGCGGTACGTTCTTCCTCCGTTTTCTGTGAGGTTTCTTCCGCTTCCGGCAACAGCATCAGGTCTGAGATATTTTCTCTTCCCTTTTCTTTATCATCCGCGTCCGGAGTTTCATCCCACGTGCAGTCGTCTTCTTCGAAATGCGATTTTCCTTCGGGCAGGTACACAGCGAACGATGTTCCTTTTCCCGGTTCACTCTCCACGTTCACTCGTCCGTGATGCATCTCCACGATGTACTTCACGATTTTCAGTCCCACTCCCATGCGGGTAGAAACTGACGGATCTGCATCGCCGGTTACGAAAGGCTCAAAAATATGCTGCAGCAATCCGGCATCTATTCCTTTTCCGGTATCCGTCACCGAAATGCAGCAGAAAGGTTTCTGATCGAACTCCTTCCGTTCTACCGAGAGACTGATTTTTCCTCCTTCGGGTGTGTATTTAAAGGCATTCGAAATCAGATTCTGAATGACTGATGAAAGTTTCTCCCTGTCGGCCCATATCGTAATATACTCCGCCCCCTGCACCCATTCATACGTTATCCGGCGTTCAGCTGCCAGTGGCTGAAAACCTTCTGCCACATCCCTCATCAGGGATAGCACGTCCACTGCAGACAGACGCAGTTTCACCATACCGGCTTCTGCTTTCTGGATATACAGCAAACGGTCGGTCAGAGTATGCAGTCCTTCGGCATACTTAAACATGACGGACAGACGACTATAAAACGGATGTGCGGGTGTAATTTTTGAGAGCAGTTCACGTAGCGGAGACAAGATAAGGGTAAGCGGAGTGCGCAGTTCATGGGCTGCCATCGTGAAGAAAGCCTCACGCTCCTTGCGAAGTTCCACTTCCTTGTTACGCTCCATATTGACCGTAAACAGTTCATGTTCCAGACGCAGTTCGTATTGTATCCGCTTTTGCTTCAATCGCACGCAATGCAGGTAAATCAGCACGATACTAATCAGCCCAGCCGCCACAAGCAGACGGAACCAAAGAGTTTCACTCCAGTGAGGAGCAATCACCACCTTCAGGGTACTGACATCCCCTTCACTCTGGTCCTGGAAAATGGTCTTCACCTGGAAAGTATAGGTACCGGCCGGCAGACGGTCGTACGAGATTTTTTCTCCTTCATCGGCCATAATCCATTCCTCCTGATAAGGATACAGGCGGAAAAGGTATTTCTGGAGTTTGGTCAGATAGAGCAGATTGGTAAACAGCAGGGAGAAACTGCGGTTCTCATGCGTCAGGTGCAGTTCAGAGGTATAAAGGAGCGACTGGGGCAACACCACCTGCCCGTTGACCTTCTGCCCGATTTGTACGGGGGTGTGGTTCACTTCCAGGTCGGTAAAAATCACCCTTCCCTTTTCTTTCGGATAATTAAAGCGAAGGTCGGAAGGACGGAAATAGGTCAGCATACTGTGGTTTCCCCAGAAAAGAAAGTCCTTGCCGAAAAAGACGGAGCGGTTACTACCCGAAATGTAATAGTTATAAAATGACTGCAAGTGACGGCTCAAACGGGAAATGCCGGAGTTGGAACCTACCCAAAGAGAGTGATCGTTGTCTTCGGACAGTGTGGTCACGAAATTGCTGCACAGCCCCTGGGCGGTAGTATAACGGGTCAGGATACTGTCTCCTTCCGGCGAACAGGCCACCAGACCGCTTCCGGCGTATCCTGCCCACAGCTTCTTGTCTGTCCCATACAGCAGGGCACGGACTTCGATTTCCGTATCCGGCATACCGGCCCTGGCTTCGTATCCGGCATGTGTCCGCAGCACCTTGGTACCGCTCATCCACAGCCGAAGCAAGCCTCTTCCGGTTCCCAGCCATAAAGTCTGATTATCACCGGCCGCCAACGCACGTATATGGATATGATCCGGGATTTGCGGATTACTCCAGCCGATGTGCGTTGAAGTTCCCCGCTGAAAATCCACCCAGTACAGGCCGTCGCTGGTACCCGCCCAGCACTGTTCGTCCGAAACCATAAGCAGGCTCCATACCACTGGAGAAGGCTGTCCGAGAGTGCCAATCCGCATGTCATCCCATTTCCGGTCTTTTCCGTAACGAAGCACCCGTCCGTCCTGCGTACCGAACCAAAAACCTCCATTCTTGTCCGGCGAACTGCAAAGCACGGTTTTCAGGCCCGGAATGCCGGTATCAAACGATTCAAACGACAGCGAATGTGATACGTCAAAAGGCTGCGTGCTCCGCAACACTCCCTTGTGAAACGTAGCCAGCCAGACGTAACCATCTTCGTCCATCTGGATGCCACAGATTTCATTGGAACGGGTCTGTGCATACTGGTGATAAAACAGCTGGCGCAAGTCGGAAAACAGCACCCCTCCTCCTTCGGTGCCAATCCACAACAATCCTTCCTCGTCGTAATAGCCCGAAATCATGCGTGTCTCGAAATATTGTTTTCCGTTATGAATGAAAGACTGAAAATCGCGCAACTTGATTGCCCGTTCCGGCGTAAGACTCAACAAAGTATATCCGTTCCATGTAACGGCCAGGTACCGGGAATTCCCTATCGGGAGCAAACGAAAGACATCGTTATGCGACAGCTGCTCCCCATTCTTTCTGAAATATACTGCCAGTGATGCAACTTTCCGTTTGTCAGGTCGTAACCATACAATCCGTCACCCACGGTAGGAATCCAGCTGAACGAATCATCGTTCAGCAAAGAAGATACCCACCTGCCGGACGACAACTGCCCGTCACAGACTTTCTTCAACTGCCTTTGTCCGGGCGTAAAACGATAGACAGTTCCATTCCGGCTTGCACAATACAGCATCTTCCCGTCTTCTCCCATACACAGCACCACAAACGGATCACTTTGTGAATTGTTCACCACATGACGCACAGAGACAAACGCTGTGTCCTGCACAAAGGAGGACGGGAAATTCACTTCCGACAATTCACCGGAAGATACGCCCCAGCAACTGCCGTCAGAATCGGCCACAAAATCGGCGAACATCACAGGCTGTTTGCTCACCGAATCGCACACGGGAAGAAAGCGTTCGTATTTCTTGTCGAACAAGAACAGGTTCTGTTCCGAACGGAGAAGCAGGTAATCCGTATCCAGCGATACTACCCTGTCTATTCTCCGGTAAGAGATTCCCGGCATCCGGAACACTTTGAAGGTACGTCCGTCGTAACGGTTCAGTCCGCTGCCGGTTCCGAACCACATGAATCCCTCCGTATCCTTTGCCACGGAATGAATGTCATTGTCCGACAATCCGTCGTTCATGTTCAATACCTGAAAATCCTTCTCGGAAAGTGTCTGTGCACCCGCCGGAAGAAGCGAGAAAATACAAAGAAAAGATACAATGAGCAGGCAGTATATATTTTTCATTTCTCAGATTAAGCTATGTAATGGTTGCGCAAAGAAACAAAAATCTTGTCTAAAAAGTCAGAATACCGGTAAAAAAAACAGTTTTTACCCCCATAAAAACGCAGATAAGAAGAATACCGACTGTTAATGCAACGTTTACCCACTGCCCTTACACCATTTATTTCGGAGATTTGCAACAGGAAGTTACGAAAAGAGTGTAATTTATTGGAAATGAGCATTGGGTAATCGCTCATAATAGTAATAGGTTACGAATTAG
>ENA-UERC01000534-UERC01000534.1-human-gut-metagenome-genome-assembly--contig:-NODE-534-length-28199-cov-4.408541_pt1 | contig 28199 bp, 14 predicted proteins | sample MGYA00242955_ERZ507955 | MGnify/ENA primary metagenome ERZ507955 (study PRJEB26167, sample SAMN06115394) | human gut metagenome | host: Homo sapiens | place: China:Hubei | collected 2016-04-27 | study... | reverse complement strand
CCGTAAAATTTCATAAGAAGTCCGAGGATGCTGCACGGCTGTTGCCCGAGCTGTAAAAGGCCAGGCGACCGCCTAAAAGGAAAGGGGTGCAATTCCCCATGCGGTCGGCACTGTAAGCGCAAGGATATGATCGAGGCGGGAAACCACTGGGACGAAAGTCCGTCATTGCGAGAAAATCGTGAGAAGACAGATCATAAACGCAGAGAGTATCTCATGGCGCAAGTCAGTAGAATTGTGTAGTTAGGACTCAAAGGCAGCGGGCGCTCTCTCCGTGGTGCTGATATGGCAGAAGTGTACGCTGATGACCCGGTATGGGTTTATCAGCGCTTTTTTGTCATGAATCATTAAGGAGGTGTGCCCATGGGTAAAGTAGCAGGTGCGCAAAATTTTGACGGAGCGAATTGGTACGAGCAGCACATTGCCAAAAGAACACGGGATGCATTGGCTGAGCAGGACCGCGCTTTTGCGGAAAAACACGCAGGCGACAGCCTGGATCAGCTGGCGGCCTATCTCCGGCGCTGCGCCGGACATTGGGGAAAGTCCCCTGCCCCCATCGAGATCGTCGGTGGCAGTTACATCGCAGAGCGCTTTGGCGATTGGAAAGATGCGCTGAGAGCCGCCCACTTGAACCCTATATACAAAAAACCCCGCAATAGAGATTGCGGGCGCTATCAAAACGAAAAGAAAATCCAAATTCAGATGCATCGGAGCGAGCGTGACGCTAAACGGGCAGCACGGGTTGAGCGAGTCAAGCAACGCCAAAGCAAATGCGCTGTTCACGAAGCCACAGAGGAAACCTTCGTTGCAACAGATGTAATGCTTGAGTAAGGTTTGCCAAGTCGAGGGCGGAGATCCGCCAGCTTTTCCATATGGGCAGAAGGGGCTTAGCCAGCCCCTTCCGCCCAACCTCTTAACGAAAGCACCTTTCGCCTTGGACAGATCGGAACGCGACACCAATTATAATAGGGTGTCGCGCCCCTATATAACCTTGTTATTTTCTTATTGGATGCGAAAATGTGCTCGCAGCTAAGGTAATAATGCCGGTAGGCCTTATTATAAAAAAAATTCTGAGAGGAGATTGGAAATGCAAAAGACAGCGAAAAAGTTCCTTTCAATGCTGCTTGCGCTCATGATGGTTCTATCCATACTTCCCACGGCACTCTTTGCAACGGAACAAGGCACAGTAGCTGCGCCGCTGGATAGTATTGTTCCCTATGGTGCGAATGACCAGACCACAGGAACGGCAACTATCAGTGTGCAGAACTCTGTGACTTTTACCGGCTACTCTGCTTTCGAGAATGTGCCCTACTACTTGGTCACCGTTCCCGCAGGCACGACCTATGTAAAGGCCACATACAAAGACGCTGCCATACTGACCAATGCCACAAGCGGTGTTGCATCCGGCTACTACGCCGATGTGCCGCAGTGGACTGGCGGCGGTGTAGAAATGGCCTATACGGAGAGCGGTGGGGATATCACAATTACAATTCCCTTGAACTACTCCCGTACCGCCGAGGATGGGACTACGGTCCAAAAGAGCTTTGTGCTGGGTGCAGATGGTAGCGGAACTGCCTATGCGCCGGAGTATGACGGCAGCGCCAGCTATGCGCCCGTCCATTTCCTCGCCTTCACCTATGAAGGCAAGTCGGCACCTACGGTCGCTCCCGGTGCAATTGCCACAGCTAATGTAACACTCGGTAATGCCTGGACGCTGGATGTGGCTGAAATGTTTACGGATGCCGATGGCGATGCGCTGACCTATACGGCAACCGTCAACGGCGCTACGCAAACGCTGAACGGCTCTACCTTGAGCTATACCCCTACTGCGGCTGGTGAGTATACGATCGTGCTTACCGCTACCGACGACAGCGGCACGGCCACCCACACCATTGTTCTGACCGCTGCGGAGGGCACACAGGTCCCGCGGCTGAAGAGCGGCGTCCCGGTCACCGCAAGTGCAACCGTTTCGGTAGGATACGCCTATAACCTGTCCGATCTGCAGGCTGGCAACATCTTCGAGAATCCGGACGGTTCTTCCTTGAGCTACACCGACTACTATTATTATAGAACAGCCGGGACTGGCGAAAGGAAGGGGCCTTACTACTTCTCCACGGCTCTGTTCGGTGCTACCACGATCCAAATCACGGAGAACACCGCCGATACATATGTCTATGAGTTCCATGCCATGAACTCTGCCGGTCTGTCCACGGACACCTGGACGCTGACACTGACCGTAAGTGACTCGATCGAGCAGCACTATACTTTCCATGTTGGTCAGGATATGAACTATTCCACCAATGGCAGCCAGTATCCGCTGATCAAGCTCTACAAGACGGCTGGTCTTGACGATAAGGGCGCTGACTACCTGGCTTCCTATGAAGTTGATGGCAAGACCCAGTACATCTATGAGGACCATGACCAGTCCATCGCCGTGGTTAACGGCAAATACATAATCACTGTCAAGGGGCAGGATTATGAGCTGAAAGGTTACAGCCCTCTGACCTTTAAGGCCAGTGATTTTACCACGGCTGACCCCAATTCCACCGGCACGCTGGCAGATAACTACAACAATTTCTATGCCAGCCTGGCCGCCGGCAGATATTCCTTCCGCGCCTATGGCTACAAAGCTTCGGAAACCAGCGCAAATGTTTACCTGGGCGGCCACAGCTTGACCCTGCCCACTGAGACCAATGTGGACGGCGGCACCGGCGGCGGCACGGATATTTATCTGCGCCTGCACTCCATCTATACCACGAGCAAAAAGAACAGCAGCGACTATTTTACTGCTGATGACTATACGGCTCGTGTGGTCATGCCCAGCATGGGCGGCGATGTGCAGCATGGTACGCCCTATCCTTCCGGCAATTATACTTACTACCCCTTCATGCTGTACTCTGCCGGAAACGCAGCCCTTTGGAATGCCTATGTGGAACCCATCGGCACCTGTGCCGAGGACTACATCTTCACTCAGGCGATCAACAACACGACTGCCGCCGGATACACGGTTGTTACAAAGAGCCTGGCGCTTTCCCAGGCCATCAACCTGACGGTGACGGTTCCTGCCTATGCGGACTTCAACCTGTTTTTCCAGCATAATAATTTCAACACACAGATTATTGAGCCGAAGACGGGCAGCACCAGTGGCGATGCAAGCGCATCCGCTGACGCTACCAGAACGCTGACCTACAAAATCAGCAAGAGCAATTCCAACTACACCTGGCGCTTGAAGGACATCCGCAGCGGCACCACTTATGTGACCAAGGCCGGATGGCTCCAGAGCAGCACCACCAGTTTTGCGAAGGAATTCACCTTCAATGCTGGAGACTCCACGGATCAGTATTCCCACAGCTTCTCTAATCTTGGCACGATAGCCAAGACCCGTGACGAAGCGGAGATTCAGACCTTCTTGTCCCCCAGCGGCTACAAGTACACGAGCGGGACAGAGCGTATCCGTTCTTACCGCCTGTGGCAGATCATCAACTCTGACGCGGCAAATATCATGATCGAGCCCGAGTTCAAGGTCAAAGTGCTGAGCGGCGACGAAAACGCTGTCACAGCAGTGACCGGCGGCAACGCCAAGGGCAACTGGCTGGATGTCACACCCAATGGCACAACGATCGTTGCCGTGAACTATAAGGCACTGGATGTCTACACGACCGCTGACGAGCACGGCACCCACGGCGGCCTCTACCCGGCCACCAATCCCGAGCGCACCAGCGTGTTCGTGCTTACCAACGACAAGGATGAACACGGCAACGCGAAAGCCAATATCGCCTATAATTCCAATGGTCTGACATCTTCCCGTCCGTCGGCCTGGGATTATAACTACGACAACTGGTTCTATCTGAGTAACGACACCGCTCCCACTCTGGACTTCTCGGTGTCCAGCAGCGGCACAACGACGGTCCAGTACGCCATCGTCACCACCGATGCAAGTGACCTGGATACCCATCTTTCCGGCTGGACCACTTTGACGGCGGATTCCAGCGGCAAGTATCACGCAAGTCTCCTGGGCTTCCGCGAAGCTGGGTTGGCTGGCGGTACTGTGATCATCAAGATGCATGATAGCACCGGCACCTCCTACAGTCTGGCTCGTGTGGCCGAAGTGACCGCCACGGTCACCAACGCCTCCAATCCCCAGGAGACGGAGATCATGCCCGGCGATAAGGTGTCTCTCACCTTCGAGGGCAGCTACCGTGGCATCTACAAGTACAGTGGTATCTTCAACCCCACTACCTACAACCTGTTCTATTCCATCGGCGATACGGCCTATAAGACCAATGTCGCCCAGTATCAGCAGATGGATCAGGCCAAGCTGGAGCTGACAATCCCGACGAATGTGGACTTTGGCTCCGGCAGCACCGCCAATGTTCAGCTCACCAACGGTTATACCTACGGCTCCATGTACTCGGCGGCGAACCCGTTTGCCACCCTGTATAACATGTCGAATACCGGCGTGGGCACGAACTTCAATGCGGTCACGGTGAACTTCTGCTTGAACCGTTTCCCCAATGTGAATGTGGAGGTCACTCCGCGCTATAACTTCAAGCTGAAGCTGAATATTACCAATCCCACCACCGCCACGCCCACTGTGACGCTGACGGATGCCGCAGGCAATGTTCATACCGCCAACAGCAACGGCGAGTATGAGAACCTGCCTTACGGCACTTACACCTATGCGGTGCTCTGCGCCGGCTGCGACTATGTCTACGGCAGCTTCTACCTGGGCAGTGCAGACAAGGCCAATGTGTCCGGCGGTGTGCTGACCAAGACCATTCCGCTGACGGCCTCTGCTGCCGGCGCATGGGACGGCACCACCAAGACGCAGCCCACTCTGACCGACGGCGTGTATCAGATTGGTACCGCAGCAGAGCTGGCTTGGTTTGCGGCGCAAGTCAACGGCGGGAGCTATGCCATCAACGGTGCGCTGACGGGTGATATTGACCTGGCCGGCTACAACTGGACGCCCATCGGGGGCACTACCGCCAGCACGGCCTTCAAGGGCAGCTTTGACGGCAAAAATCACACCGTGAAGAACATGGGCATCTACTATAGTGCCACCACTACCGCGGCTCCGTATAAGGGACTGTTCGGCTATGTGAACGGCACCAGCAGCAGCTATGCCACCATTCAGAACCTGAAGGTGACCGGCAAGATGTACCTGACCTCCACGGCCAGCGTTGCCAACGCCTATTGCGGCGGCGTGGTGGCCTACGCCAACTATACCAACATCTCCGGCGTTGTCTCCGATGTTGACATCACCGTTACCCGTGTGAATGGCAACTGGAGCAGCGTGGGCGGCGTTGCAGGCCGTCTGGTGAATTCTAACGCCACCAACTGCGGCAATGAGGGTACCATCCATGCCTATCAGTATGTGGGCGGTATCACCGGCTACGCTACCGGTACCATTACCGGCTGCTACAACGGCGGTGCGATCACCGGCAACGGCTATGTGGCCGGCATCGTGGGTCAGACCACCAAGGGCGTCACCGCTTGCTACAACACCGGCAGCATTACCGGTGCCGGCAACTATGTGGCAGGTATCGTGGCCTTTGCTTCCGGCGCGTCCGCTTCTGTCAAGAACTGCTACAACCGGGCTTATGTGGAGAGCACCGGCAGCAATGTGGGCGCTGTGGTCGGTATGACCAACAACGCCTCCGCTGCGATGGAGCATCTGTACTATCTGGACTTCACCTGTGCCCAGGGTATCGGCAGCGCCAAGAGCACCTCTCAGACGGCTACCGCTAAGACCAGAGCAGAAATGACAAAGAGCAGTTTTGTCAGGGCAATGAATACCGGCTTGACTACTGCCGCATTTGTTTCCAGCCGGTATAGCCCCGCCCTAAGTTGGCAGACAAATTTGGAAGGCCTCATCACCCCTTCTGTCGGCAATATTGATATGGACCCGTTCGGCTATGTAAATGAGAGCGATGTTGAGTTGCTACGGCAGTATTTGGCTGGTAAAGCCACATTGGATGCCGATCAGCTGGCACAGGCGAATGTAGATAATATCGGTGGCGTGGATCAAAACGACCTGGATGTTTTGATGCAATATGTTGCAGGGACGATTAATGTATTCCCTGTAGATCGCGTAGAGGAGGACTAAAAAGGACACGCTATGAAAAGAATACTGGCATTATTTATGGCAGTGGTTCTTGCAGTAGGGCTTCTCCCCTCCGCCGCATTTGCGGCGGAGGGCGATAGCCCTATGGTTATTACAACCACTGATAAGACAAAAATTAATCCCGGCGAAACACTTACGATTACATATACTCTCGATCACGATTTGGAATATATGACAAGACTCGACCTTGTCCTTAGATATGACGCTACCCTCCTTAAATTCGTAAGTACGGACGTTGAAGGTAGCGTTTGGTTTACTAAGACCGGGGTAGATAGCGTGTTCACAGTAGATAATGAAAATTTTGTTAGAGTGAGACAAAATCGAAATGCCAACGAAGATACCATTAGTGCAGGTAAAATTTGCTCAATCACATTTATGGCATTAGATAGCATTAACAGCGCCCAAAAGGCTGTGTTTTATAATAGCGGCAAACCTAACTTGTACCGTTCGTCCATTAGAGTAGACGAAGAATTTTATTATGTCGAGGATACCGGGTTTGATCATGGTGCAGATGACCCTATTGCAGTGGACATTATACCGAGCAGTAGCTCCATCACCGTTCCAAAAACTGAAACCGGCTACTCTGTTTCCATGGGTGCTGACCAGCAGCTTGTTTCGGGTCAGCGGGTGCGTATCCCCGTGACCGTCGCCTCCTCCGAGAAAAAGATCACCGGCTTCAACGCCTATGACATGACCTTTACCTACGACCCGACGGCACTGACCTTGAACACCAAGACCGGTGACGCCGCCAACGTGACGGTGGAGGACAACAACGGTACCGTTCGGGTCCGCCGCTACGGCGATGCCGTGCCCTTGGGCGAGGCCCTGGCCCTGGAGTTCACCGCCAAGGCGACTGCCACCTCGACCGTGAAACTGACCAACGCCAAATTTGATCTGGATGCCAACTCCATCAACTTTGACGCCCCGGATGCCACCATTTCCGACGCCGACACCGTGGTCAACGCCAATAACTTCACCGTGACCCTGCCGGATGCGTTCACCTCTGACGAGACCCGCCTGGTCCCCAACGGCGGCAGCTTCACCTTCAAGCCCGTGGACAGCCACTATACCTACACCTTCACCGTGAAGATGGGCGACACCGTCACCGAGGGCTTGACCTTCGGCGCAAATGACACCTACACCATCGAGAAGATCTCCGGCAATGTGGAGGTCACCTGCACCGGCAAGACCCCCAAGCAGTACGATGTGAAATACAAGATTGACGAAGATGTGGAGCAGGATGTGACCAAGGGCCCGGAGACAGTCACCTATCTGAATGACTACTCCTTCGTCGTCACCCCGAGGGCCGGCTACTCCTACCGTGTAATTTACAGTGTAGACAACGGGGATCCCTTTGTCCATACAGTCATAGCGGTCCCCACTGCCAATGACGATGGCACCCTCACCTACACGATCCCTGGAAAAGAAATCGTTGGAGGTGTGGAAATATGGATCGACGCCAACACAGAATCTGGTATTCCGGTCGTGTTCACCGGCAACGGCGTTGAGGACGCAGCCTCCGGGAATGCAAGCTCTATGGGCAAGAATATGCCCTACTACTTCACGCTGAACCAGCGCGAGAGCTGCGACTACACCGTCACGGCTTACTATCAGCCCCTCGCCTCTTCCACAGCTTCTAAGAGGCCCGCCACCGTGCGCAGCCTTGGCAATGGGAAATATGTGGTCGAGGCCGTGAATTATAACGACTATCTGTATGTATACGCCCACAGCTGGAACCTGGTCGTGAAGGTGGAAAAGGTCTCCCACAGCGCGGAGGAAGTGACCGTGTCCAAATATCTGGAGCTGAACGACAAGACCATGATGCTGGTCACGGTCAAGGGCACCCCCGAGGGCGGCAGTGCCTTCACCTATGACGGCAACACCATGTATAAGGTCGAGGGCTACGGCACGGACCGGTATGCATGGCTGGTGATCGTGGACAAGGGTCAGACCCTGACCCAGGAGGAGGCCGCCGCCAAGGTCGCCATCTCTGCCGCAGACAATGTGGTCACCATCACCCTGGGCTTCGATGTGAACATGACCGGGAAGGTGGATGTCAACGATGCGCAGCTGGTCTACGATATGTATAACGGCACATACAGTGACTTCACCAAGGTTTCCGTGGAGAAGTTCCTGCGGGCCGATGTAAACGCCACTAAGGTGGTGGATCACACCGACGCTGTGGCCATCGTGAATCAGTTTAAGTAAGGTCCTGCCAGCCTCCCTTCCCCGGCGGGAGGGGAGGCTATCCCCCTTTGGGGACTTCGCCCCGGCCAGGCCGGGCAAAAAACGGCCCAACCGGGCGGAGAGAGAAGGAGAACAGCATGAGAAAACGCATTTTTACACTATTGGCAGCCCTGTGTCTGCTGCTGTGCCTGCTGCCCACCGCAGCCTTTGCCTCGCAGACGGGCGGCAAAACGGACGAGAGCCGCAGCTACAATTTTGACCTGTCCGTAGGCGGTGCATACGAGGTGCGGGCCACCACCGGCGAGACCATCACCGTGACCCTGGTGCTCAAGCGCACCGACGCCCAGGAAAGCGCCGATATGTACGGTATGCAGACGGAAATCGAGTACGACGACACCTTCCTCCAGCTGGTGGACGGCAGCGTCATGACCGCCCCCGGCATCCGTTGGAGCGATTTAGGCCGCCGCACCGGCGGGCGGGCCTTCTATCTGAACTTCGTGTCCTTTAAGGGCGGCGAGGCTTGGGAGCCGGAGGTGGTAGTCGGCAGCTTTCAGATGAAGGTCATCGGCACGAAGGGTGTGTCGCAGCTTATCCCCACCAACACCCTGGTTTCCACCCAGGACGGCATGGCCGGATACACCGTGAAGGATAATAGCGTGTCCGTCATCGTCACCACGGACTGCACCGTTACCTTTGAAAGCAACGGCGGCACGGAGGTCCCCTCCCAGACCGTCCAGTACGGTGAAAAGGTGAAAAAGCCCGAGGACCCCATCCGGGAGGGCTACCACCTGGAGGGGTGGTACAGAGACCTGGACCGCACCCAAAAGTGGGACTTCCACAAGGACACCGTTAAGGGCAACATGACCCTCTACGCCAACTGGGCCGAGGGTGCCGCCGCAGGAAGCGTCACCTGGTGGATCATCGGTGGCGTGGGCCTGCTGGCCCTGCTGCTGATTCTGCTGGCTCTGCTGGGCAAGAAGAAGGTTCGCTTTGAGACCAGCGGCGGCACAGAGCTGGAGGCCGTTTCCGTGAAGCGAGGCAGCGTCATTGGCGAAGTCATGACGCCCACGAAGCCCGGCGCAGTGTTCGGCGGCTGGTATGCAGATCAGGCGCTCACCAAGCCTTGGGATACACAGAAAGACCCGGTGCGCAGCAACATGACGCTCTACGCACGCTGGATGTAATCTACGCATAGATGAGGTAAACAAATATGAGAAAACGCATACTATCTCTGCTGCTGGCACTGACTTTGGTTCTGTCGGCAGGCGTATTCGGCGTCATACCGGCGCTGGCTGCGGATTCCTGCGTTTCCGTGAAGGCGGATGCCGTCACCACCGGTGAGGTTGTGGCCGGCAGCCTGCTGGAGATCAAGCTGACAGATGTCTTTGAAGATAGGGACGGCCATACGCTGACCTACACGCTGACCAACGCAGCGCAGTTCAGCGTCCAAACCAAGGTCAAGGACGGCTCACTCTATGTATCAGAGAAAGACCCCGGCACCTATACGCCGAAGGTCAAGGCGACCTGCTCGGACGGCAAAGAGCTTACAGTGACCTTTACCATCACGGTCACGGAAGCTCCCCACGGATTGGACGCACAGTATAACTACGATGAGACCCCCGCCAAGGAAGTCACGGTGTATGTGACCATCTCCAACGACGGCGTGCCCATCCGAGGCCGCGACGGCACGGTGCTGTGCCACAAGGCCATCACCGTCCCCTACTTTGACTTGGGCCGGTACAACTTGGACGAATACTACCGCTATCACACGGAAAACGGAGAAGGCAAATACATCGACGAGAACATCGTGGAGCGGCCCACCGGCCTGCACCTGTATCTCTATCTGCTGGAGCGCTACTTCATCGGCCTGCCGGAGGAGCAATGCTGCAAGGGTGCCTATCCTCGTGACGCGCTGGCGAGCTTTAAGCTGGGTGAAGATGTTTGTTACATGGATGAAACACCGGCCTATACGGCAGACAGCTTTGCCGCTCTGACTATCACCGGCTCGCCCACCAGCCTGTATATGGCCAACTTCTGGGGTCATGATGAGAACCTGATGTACTACCGCAACCACTGCTTTCCCTACATGAGTCCCGGCTGGGGCTCCACCTCCGACTACATCGTGCTGTCGGACGGCGATACGTGGGATGTGGCCATGTTTACCAACTGGAGCTTCTGGTCCAGCGGCGGTGCATTTACCTGCTTTGACAAGGACGCGTACAATGCCCGCCCCGGCATGGAGATGACGATCTCCTCTCAGGCTTACGGCACGACCTTTGAGGGCAGCGACTTCTATCCCTTCTCGAACCTGGATGTGTTCCTGTATAACGACAAGTGGGAGCAAATCGAGCAGTACAAGGAAGCGGCTGACGGAAAGAGCACTTTCTCCTTCACCGCCCCCACAGAGGAGGGCACCTACTACCTCGTGGGCATGGACCCCAACCGGACGATCCCCAAGGACGACAGCGGCGGCACGAACTATGCCAAGATCGCACCGGCCACAGCCATCTTGAATGTGGCGGCGGACGCCGAGCTGGAGCGCCCCTTCCAGTCCATCTCTGTCAACGGCACGAAGCTGAATGCAAAGAACATTTCCTATGAGGGCATCGTTACCCTGGGCAGCGAGGACAACGAGGAGTTCAAAAATGTCTACGAGGAGATTCTCAAGTACCATGTGATCGTTCCGGAAGGAACAGAGAGCGTTGACATTACCTACAACGAGGGCGTGGATATTTACCACGCAGACGCTACTGCATACGGCTACGAGACGGACCTTGCTGTAGATGTGGTGTCCTCGGCAACTATCCGCTCTGTTACCTTGAAAAACAGCTACAAGGCCAACAGTGACGGCACCCAGACTGTCACCACCCCCGTCACCCGTTATATCCGCAATGCGGACGGAACAGCGATGGCGGTCACACTGGAATCCAGCAGCACTAATAATTTTAGGCCCGTCGCCCTGTTCACCTTTGAGTATGCAAAGGCAGACACGAAGCCGGATGTGATATATGGGGATGTGAACGGAGATGGCATCATAAATTCCACGGATGCAGCAATCGTCTATCGCTCGGTTAATGGAAGATACACACTGACAGATTCTCAGAAGTTGTCGGCAGATGTTAACGGCGATGGTGCTGTAAACTCCACAGATGCTGCGTTGATCTATCGTTATACAAACGGGAAAATGAGTAAATTCCCCGCAGAATCCTAAGTACCATAAGGAGGTTAAACACAAAATGAAAAGAACTCTTTCCATTCTGTTGACAATCGCCATGATTATCAGCCTTATCCCTGCTGTATTTGCTGCTGATGTTCCGACGATGTCAACAACAGTTGATAAGACAGAGGTTCAGCCGGGTGATACGATTACGCTTACACTGTCGATCGACAAGACCATTACGAACCTGAATAACTGGGAGTGGGCAATTTATTTTGACAAGACTGCTTATGTCAAAACCGGCGGCGAGCTTGAACCTGGATGTATGTCGGGCACGGGCACTACTGGCGCAGTGGGAGATAATGTTGATATCCTTGGTAAAAATGCCATCCGGGTATCCGGCCTAAGCACTACAGGCGACCCTGTCACTCTTAACGCCGGCAAGATTGCCACTGTTACCTTTACGGCAACGGAGAACATCACGGCAGAAAACGCTCGCATTGAGGTCAAAACCGAAGCGCTGCCTGACTATGATACGCTTAAAGACAACGATGTCAAATTAACCGGCAACATCATTGATGTCACAGTGAAGTCCAGTGAAGCCAAGGGCTACACCGTGTCCATGGGTGCGGACAAGCAGGTAGCCTCCGGTCAAATCGTGGAGATCCCTGTGACCATCGGCAACAACGACGGCAAGAACGCCTACAACGCCTACGACATGACCTTCTCTTTTGACCCCACCATTCTGACGCTGAACATGGAAGCCACCAGCATCGAGGGTTATCGCGTGATTCCCGGCAGCGGCACCGTGCGAATCGTGCGTTACGGTAAAGCCGCCGAGCTGGGCGACGCGCTCACTCTGAATTTCACCGCAGCCGGTCAGGGCCAGTCTGCGGTCAAGGTCACGGCGGCGTATGTGGATACCAATACCAATGCCATCGAACTTGATGCCCCCGCCGCCATCGTGCTGAACGGTACGACCACCATCACCGTCAACGGCTACACCGTGACTCTGCCGGACGACTTCACTCGTACCGATGCAACAGGCTCCGTGATCGAAGCGGGCGGCAATCTGACCTTCGTTCCCAAGGACCCCAACTATGACTACACCGTGACCGTCACCGTCGGCGGCGGCGAGACAACGACAGTTAGCCCGGACGAGAATGGCATCTACACTGTGGCGAATGTCAACGGCAATGTGGAGGTCACCAGCACTAAGACCCCCAAGACCTTCACTGTCACCCAGGGCAATGATACCACCGGTGCTGCGACTGCTACTTACCAGACTGACTACACCTTCAAGCTGACCCCTGTGGATGGCTATGTCTACAAGATGGCTGTGACCATCGGCGGCAAGGCATACACCGGCTTTACGGCCCAGGTAAATGACGACGGCACCACCACCTACACCATCCCCGGTGCGGATATCACCGGCGAAATCGTCATCAACAGCAATAAGCAGGTCAAGCTGCCGGAAACCTACAAGGTCACCTTTGCAGGCACCGGCGCAGGTGATGCTACCGGCGAGAGCACCGTTCAGGAAAAGGCTAACTACACCTTCACCGTGGCCAAGCAGAAGAACTTTGAGTACACCATCACTGCCACTATGGGCGGCAAGGATGTGACTATCACCGAGGGAGCCGACAACACCTACACTATCGCCAATGTCACCGGCGATCTGGTCATCACCATCGAGAAGAAATCCACTCTGACCATGGAGGTAGCTGTTTCCGAGTATGTGCAGATGGATAACAAGACCGTGTTTCTGGTAACCGTGACCGGCACCCCCGAAGAGGGCAAGGCTTTTGCCTACGGCGATAATGTCATGTATAAGACTACCGCTTACGGTGAGAATGTGTACAGCTGGCTGGTGATTGTGGACAAGAATGAGGTATTCACTGTGGCTACGGCTGAGGCCAATATCAACCAGGCCAGCGCCACAGCCGAAGAAGTGAAGCAGAGCTATGATGTCAACGAGACAGGTGTTGTGGACATCAACGATGCGCAACTCACCTATGACATCTACAGCGGCAAGTACACCGACTTCGAGAAAGTCTCTGTGCGGAAGTTCCTGCGCGCGGATGTGAACCTTGACAAGGCCGTCAACTCCACCGACGCCGTTGCGGTCGTCAAAAATTCCAAGTAAACCAAGGCGAATCCATAGCTTCCCCTCCCTTTTGGGAGGGGAGGCAATTCGCCATATTTTGGGGCTTTACCATTGCCTCCTGTTTTAGGAGACGATGGTAAGAATCCAAAATAAGCATTTGGAGGATACCCGTATGAAAAAACATAGCGGCCTATATAGCGCCGTGAGTATTTTGCTGGTCATTGTGCTGGTGGCAGGGATCAGCCTCTCACTTCTTTCCTCCGGTCGGACAAGGCCGGAGAATCCCATCAGCACTCAGCCGGATCGGCTCCATGCAGAGTCGCTGCAAGGCTCCGGCAGCACTGGCGGACAAAGCTCCGGCAAGGATAATACAGAGAATACGGATACTGCCCAGGATCCATCAGAGCCGCAGAAGCCCGACGAGCCACAGAAACCTGATGAGCCACAGAACCCGGATGACACGCAGAAACCCGATGACACCAAGCCGGATCCATCGGGCCCCACAGACCCCACGGATAACCCCGGCAAGGGCGACCAGGGCGGCTCCAAGTCAGACGATAACAAAGGCGGCTCCGAGGATTCCGGTGACCATGGTGATGGCACCGGCGGAGACGACGGGGACCACGGCGGCAGCGGAGGTGACCACGGCAGCGGCGGTGAGGAGGATGATACCCCCCGCATTTATACGACACTGAAAACCCAGCAGCTTACCAAGGCAGAGCTGCCCGACAGCAAGCTGACCTTTGTGGCCTATCCCCTGGGTAAGGGCGATCTGCATATCCGTGTCCGGCTGAAAAATGAGACCAATTCCGGAAACGGATTGCTGCTTACTTCTCAGAATAACCAGGACTACGAGGCACAGCTGGATTTCAACGCAGATAACCTCTTTGTGCTGTCTCTTTATGATGGGGAGACCTTTCTGGGACTTGTTCAGTACCGGGTGGGCTATTACGCGAATCTTGCGGACGATACCCACCCGACGGTGGGGGACTATCCACCCTCCATCGTTACCAATCTGGACGGGGCCAGCCTGGACATGAGCTCCCAAACCTTCCCCTTGACGGTGATTGCCCGTGCCAACGCAGAGCTGGGAGCCGGTGTGATCTATTCCAATCAAATTCGGGTCACGCTGGACGGCAAAACCGTGGAAAAGAGCTACGGCGATTCTCAACCCACCTACGAGTTGTATTTCGATCCCCCTCAGTTGGGCGATGAAGAGACCCACATCGTCCGGGTGCTGGCCTGGGATGGTAACGGAAACTCCACCATGAAGGTCTACACCGTCACCTATCACCAGATCAGTGAGGGCGACCCGGCAGGCTCGGTGGATGTGGTGCTGGATGCGACCACCATCGGCCTGGGCATTCTGGATACCGGTACGCTGGACATCGTGGAGGGCGAAACGGCGGCGTCCGTGCTGCTGCGCTTCCTGCAGGAGCGCGGTTATGAGCCGGATTACCAGGGGTCTGCTACCATGAACTTCTATCTGCGCCGGATTAGCCGGGGCGACATTGCCTACCGAGCCAATGTCCCGGAGCATCTTTGGGAGCTGATCCTGCGGGACGGCATCACCACCAATGACAACTATGACCGGGACAGCATCGGGGAGTTTGACTATACCCAAGGCTCGGGCTGGATGTACTCCATCAACGGCACCCTGTATGAGGGTACCGGCATGAGTGGCTACAAGGTCCGCAACGGCATTACCATTTATGTGCGCTTCACCCTGTCCTACGGCAAGGACATCGGCGGCTATGATTCCACCGGAGGCGGCTACGGTTCACTGAGCAGCTACTGCGGCCTGTGGATCAACGGCAGCTACCAAGCCCTTGGCCACGACTTCGTGGAGACGGACCGTTTGGAACCCACCGAAACAGAGGATGGTTACATCCACTATCGCTGCTCCAAGTGCCATGAGGAGAAAACAGATATTCTCCCGGCCACCGGCGGCGGAACGGAGCCAATAGAGCCTGCCCCTACGGAGCCCGGTCCCCACGGAACCGACGCCCACAGAGCCAACTTCCGAATAGGACCGGCTGATGCGGCGGAGGATGGGAAACGCTCTAACGGGACACGGGAACGGTAAAGTAGAAGGGCGTTGAAACGAACGATGGAGGATACTGCATGAAAAGTGCAACACGAATATTAGCGGCACTTCTTTGTGTGCTGCTTCTGCTCCCAACGGTGGTCTTTGCGGAGGCGCAGCCTTCTTTGGAAAAACAGATCGCACAGAGTGCGGAGGGAATGTCCGCTCTGGGCGGCAAGAAGGGTGAATTGCTGAAAGACCGGGAACTGTTTCCTGCAGGCGATTCCGTCTGCGATTGGCTGGCCATAGCTATGGCACTGTCCGGCACAAGGGAGAGCTATTCCGACTATTTGGCGGAACTGAAGGCCCATGTGGAGGACGCATACGCCAAAAACGGATGCCTGGACCGCAACAAGGCCACGGAATACCACCGGATTTCTTTAACGGTGCTGGCACTGGGGGGCAACCCCACCAACTTCGGCACGAAGCCCGACGGCTCGGCCATTGACCTGATCGCAGAGGGTACTTACAACTATGCCCGTGATCCGGGCGCTCAGGGCTTAAATGGCTGGATATGGGCGCTGCTGACCTTGGATGCCGGGGACACAGAGGTCCCGGCAGACGCCCTGTATTCCCGGGAGGACATGGTAAATGCCATTTCCGTTGCTCAGGAGCCGGACGGCGGCTTCGGCCTGATCCCCGGAAAATCGGATGTGGACATCACCGCTATGGCGGTGCAGGCCCTAGCTCCTTATCGGGACCAGATGGAGACCGAGATCGACGCAGCACTTTCCTATCTTTCCGGCCAGCTGACGGACACTTGCGGGTATATCGCCTACGGCGATGAAAACGCGGAAAGCACCGCCCAGGTCATCCTGGCCCTGTGTGCGCTGGGCATTGACCCGGAGACGGATAGCTGTTTTGTTAAGGGCGAGCACACCCTGCTGACGGAGCTTTCCCAGTTCCGAGAAGCGGACGGCACCTACCGCCATGTGCTGGAGGGGGCCGGCGACGGCCTGGCAACGGCCCAATCCGTCCTGGCCTTAGTGGCTGTGCAGCGTGTGCGGTCCGGGCAGCCGTGGGTGCTGCATTTTGACGGCACTCAAGCGCCCCGTGAGGCATTCGGCACAAACGGAATCATCATCTGCGCCGTGATCGGTGCGGTAGTCGTAATCGCCGCCGGTGCGATCTACATCATCGGCAGAAAGAGGAAAAAAGCATGAACAAGCTGACAGATCAAATTCAGGCAGAGGTCAACAAGGTCGTTTTGGGCAAGGGGGACATCGTCCGCAAGGTGCTGCTGGCCATCCTGGCACAGGGCCATGTGCTGCTGGAGGATGTCCCCGGCGTAGGCAAGACGACGCTGGCCAAGGCATTTTCCAAAACGCTAGGTCTGGACTCCAAGCGTGTCCAGTTCACCTCCGACACCCTGCCATCGGATATTATCGGGTTTTCCGTATTCGATAAGGCAGACGGCAAGCTGAAATATCAGTCTGGAGCCATTATGACCAATCTGTTGCTGGCGGACGAGATCAACCGTACCTCCAGCAAGACCCAATCCGCTCTGCTGGAGGCTATGGAGGAGTTGCAGGTCACCGTGGACGGCGTGACCCGGCCCCTGCCGAAGCCCTTTATCGTGCTGGCAACGGAAAACCCGGTGGGTTCTGCGGGTACGCAGATGCTGCCCGCATCCCAGCTGGATCGTTTCATGCTCCAACTGAGCATGGGCTATCCCAATCGGGCCAGCACGGCGGCACTGCTGAAGGATCGCCATCATGTGGACCCGCTCTCTGCCTGCCAGACAGTGACTTCCCCTGCCGAGCTGGAAAAGCTCATTGCAGAGGTCAGCAATATCCATGTGGCAGACCGAATTTATGACTATATTGCAGAGCTGGTGGATCTGACCCGCTCCAACGCCTATGTGACCCTGGGTGTCAGTCCCCGTGGCGCTTTGGCTGTGACCCGTGCGGCCAAGGCCAACGCCTACTTAGAGGGCCGGGACTATGTGATCCCTGACGATGTGTGCGCCGTGTTCCCGGATGTGTGCGTCCACCGTCTGATCCTCAACTCCAAGGCGCGGCTCCAGGACTATACAGCGGCACTGATCCTGCAAAATGTACTTACCTCCGTCCAGAAGCCGGATGTCCGGGAATTTTCCAGCAAATGAGAAAAACGATCTTAGGCAGCGCCCTGTGTTATCTGATCCTGCTGCTGGCGTTGGCGGCGCTGCTTCTTACAAGCGGCTCCTTCTGGGCGCTGGCCGGACTCTGCTTGCTGCTCCTGCTGCCCCTGGCCTCCTGGGCGGTCAATTTCTATGTCCGCAGGCACCTGCAGGCGGACATTCTGACCCCGGCCACAGCGGCAAAACGCACGGCAGTCAGCTGTCGGGTGCGTATCCGCAACGGAGCGTTTCTGCCCGTAATGCGCTATGGCTGTCAGGTCTCTATCCGCAATGATCTCACTGAGGAAGATCAGACAGTGACGCTGACCGGCAGCATCGGAGCCAAGGGTGAAAGCAGCCAAACCATCCTGCTGCAAAGCAGCTTCTGCGGCAGAGTGTATGTGCAGATCAGCCGGTTTACCCTGCTGGACTATCTGGGCCTGCTTCCCATGAAGGCCCTCGTGAAAGCGGATGCCCGTCTGACCATCCTCCCGGATCTGTATCCAATGGAGGCGGACATGACCGCCCGACCGGCCTATGCCGACGACGGCACTTCCAATCGACGGGGTGAGGACCGCAGCGAGGTGTACCAGCTCCGGGAGTATCGCCCCGGCGATGACATCCGGCAAATTCACTGGAAGCTGTCCTCCAAGTTAGATGAGCTGATTCTGAAAGAGGCCAGCCAGCCGGAGAGCCGTTCCCTTTTGGTATTCTGGGATAAGCGCACCGGCGGTAACCCCCAGCAGATGGACGCACTGGCGGAGGTCGTGTCCTCCGCAGGCATGGCACTGCTGCAAAGTGGTGTACCCTATACCCTGTGCTGGACGGACCGGGACGATCTGCAGGTCCAGGACATTTCAGAGGAAAACCAGCTTTTGCAGGCTATCCCGGCTCTGGTAAAGACCAGGGGCAGCGCTGAGTGCCGCCTGCCCAAAACTGACGGTTACAGCCGAATTCTCTGTTTCGGCACAGCGCCGGAAGAACAGCTGCTCACGGACGGACGGGTGCATTTCATCCTCTGTACCGAAGAACAGTACCCCGGTGCGACCACCTTTGCCCCGCAGAATTATTCCGAGGCCATGCAGCGACTGGAGGTTTAACCCATCATGCGAAAAAATGAAAACGGACTCCAGTGGATTGTCACCGAAACGGCACAGAAAAAGCTGCACTTTCCCTGGGGCGCTTGGGTGGTCTGTGCCGTTCTGACGGTGGGCTTCTGCTTGCTTTTAACCGCTGCATTTCCCTCTGTTCCCTACCCATGGTGGGCCATGACAGCAGCTGCGATTTTGGTGCAGGCGGCGTTGCTGATAGTATACCAAACCAGAATCGGGAACTGGCTCGTTCCAGCGGGCATCGGCGTGTTGCTTCTTCTGAGCTTGGCACTGAACAAGTTTGTCCTACCCGGTTTTGGAACACTGGCAAATGATTTCCTGACCCTGCTGACGAAAAAGACCGGGAAGATCTATCTGGACCTTGCGGCAGCGGATGCCCAATTTCTGCCTCTGGCGGTAACGGTTCTGCTACTGGCAGTGTCGCTGCTTCTCAGCCGCAGCGCATGGAGCGGACGGATGCTGCTGGCCTTGCCGATTCTGCTGCCCTGCTATGCAGCCCTGTTGCTGGGCTTGTTTCCCATAGGCATCGGCGGTGGGCTGCTGATTATTGGCACGGTGCTGCTGATGGTGCAGCACACGGCAGAGGGAGAAGCCCTTGCAGGCGTTCCGGCGCAGCTGATCTTGCCGGTCCTGTGTGCAGCGCTGTGTCTGTTGATTGGCCTGTCCTGCCAAGACAAGCTGAATACAGACATGGTCGAGACGATGCAAACCCAGCTTCACCAGCGGCACTACGACAGCGATACCAATTCCATGCCGGAAGGAAACCTCAAGAACTTACCCGCCTGGAATAAAAGCGACACCCCGGCGCTGGAAGTCACAATGGAGCAGCCGGAAAAGGTGTATCTGCGTGGGCAGGTCTACGACACCTACACCGGCGCCAACTGGAAAGCAGCCGATACCGAAGAAACCGCCCAATATGAAGACCTCTTCTATTGGCTCCATGAGGCGGGTTTCTACGGCCAGAGTCAAATTGCACTGGCGGATGGCTATACGGAGACGGCCACACCGCTGTCCATGACTATACGAAATCTCTCCGCCTGTTCCGCCCACGGCTACTACCCCTACGCCGTCTACGGCAGCGAAACGCTGGCAGCGGACCGCATCGGGGACACGAATCTGCCCCCGGCAGAGAGCCTGTATTATCTGAAAGGCAGCGTCCCGGACTGGTATCAGATCCAGCGGAACCTCTCCACAGCCCAGGGCCGGGAAAACATCGAGACCTATCTATCCAAGGAGCAGGCCTATGCCGACTATCTCCGGGCCGTGGACCTGCAAATGACCCAGGACAGCTGGGCCGTCCTCCAGCGGCAATTGAAGCTGGACACCCAGACCCGGACCATCAGCGACATCCGCACCATCATCTTTGACTATCTACGGGAAGCCATGACCTACGATGAGACTGCCCGGACCATGAACGGCAGCGGCGACTTCCTACAATATACGCTGGAGCGCAGCGGACACGGCTACAGCGTCCATTACGCCACGGCAGCGGTGCTGATGCTGCGCTACATGGGCGTTCCGGCCCGCTATGTGGAGGGATATTACCTCTCGGCAGAGGATGCCGCCCGCTACAAGGCCGGTGAGACCATTACCCTGACGGAAGAAAACGCCCACGCCTGGGCGGAATACTATGTCAGCGGTGTCGGCTTTGTGCCGTTCGAGGTGACTCCCGGCTACATAGACGACGAGGAACTGTCCCTGGGCGGCGACAGCCCGGATGAGAATACCTATGAGAACAACACCCAGCAATTTGTAGAGGTGGAGCAGCCAGAGGAGGTCAACGAGCACAAGCAGGACCGATTTACCTTCTCACTGAATGCCCACTACCTACTGCTTCTTCCCTTGCTGCTGATCCTGCTGCTGGCCGGGTGCATTTTCCATCGCCGCAGGGTGTTTCGGAAGAAGATGGCCGCTATCGACGCCGCAAACGACCGGGAGGCCATTGCCATGCGCTATGGCTATGCCGTTTGCCTGCTGCGCCACAGTACGGTGCAGTTCTCGGAGGATGCTGCGGAGGCCGCAGAACTGAATCAAAAGGCGCTGTTCAGCACCCAGGAGATGACCCCGCAGCAGCGCAAGCAGGTTGACTCATTTGCCGTGCGTGTACTGGATGCCTGCAAGGGCAGCTGGACAACCTGGGAGAAAATACGGTACCGGCTATGGAACTGCCTGTATTGAAAACAAGGAGGAAGGAAAATGCACAAAAGAGTAATGGCTCTGCTGCTGAGTCTGGTGCTTCTGCTCTCTGCCGCCATGCCGGTCACGGCGATGGCCGCAGAGGAGTACGCCGGTAGCTTTGTGCTTGTGGCTATGAACGCCAACAGCACCATCGTGGAGCCGACCCGTATCCAGTATAAATCTGGGCAAACCATTCAACAGGCGCTGGCGGATTCAGATATTGACTTTGTCGGCCTGGAAAACGGATTCGTCTATGAGATCAACGGCGTTTCCGCCAATTACCTGCTCTATTATGACAAGGGTGGCTATAAGCTGGACGCTCCGGCTTCTTCCGTCAAGGCCCTTTGCTTCCATGTATCTTCGACTTATTCGGACGCAGCTATCCAGCTGATTATCCAAATGGCGGATTACCTGGACATGACCAACCATGTGCAGAATTATCCGGCAGCGGCCAATGCCTACGCAACGGCGCTGAAGGGCCTGCGGACGGCAACTGCCGACTCGGCAGGACCATTGCTGAAAAACCTGAAAGACGCCATTGCCGAATATGCGGCCCTTCTGGACGGGACCAAATACACCGTCTCCGCCACAGCAACCCAAAACGGCAATGCGGTGGAGGCACCGATCCTCTCCCTTACGGATGTCTATGGCAATGTTACCACCGGCACCGGCAGCGTCCAAGTCATCGCCGGCGACTATAAGTTCTGTGTGTCCGACGGCGGATATAACCGCACAGAGGGAACGCTGACGGTCTCCGCCGACGCCCAGGTCGCTGCGACCCTGCCCTACGGCGAGTGGTTCGGCAATATCCGGCTGCTGGATGTCGATCAGGAACCCTACCGCGCTGCACAAAACCGTGCAAACCACACGGCGCAGTATTGGATCGAGGATACAGCCAATGCTCTGAGCAGCGTGTATCTGAATGCGGCGATGGGCAATGTCCCGAATACCAAGACCACCAAGCTCCGCACCATCTATACCGGCACCAACGGCAAGGATATGTCGGGCATATCCCGCAGCTGGAACAGCACAGCCACATCCCTTACTTATCTGCTGACCTCTGGCATGGAGGGCAAGACCTTCGCGCTGGAAGCACAGTATACAGGCTCGGACGGCTACACGCAGATTCAGTCCTACGATGTCACCGTGACCCGTGTGCCCACGCTGAAAGCTCTGGCAGCCACGGCGGAGGGGACCAAGCTGCCCCTGGAGTTTGCGCCCAACACCCGGGAGTACAGCCTAAAAACCGTGTCCTCCACTGTGGATATTGACGCCGCACCATTTGGTGAGGATTATACCGTCACCGGAACCGGGGCGGTGCAGCTGACCGGAGACACGCAGGATCACATGATTCAGGTAGCAGCGCCCAACGGGGAGCAGAGCACCTATACCCTCCACATTCAGAAGGTAGCTTCCGTACCGGTGACGCTGGCTGTGCCTTCCGGAACAACGGTGCAGGTGATCAATGGAGCAGGCTCCGAGATTGCCCCGGTGGACGGGATCTATCACCTGGTCCCCGGCGAGAGCTATACCTGCATCGCCACGAAGAACACCTGGTATCATACGCAGATCACCTTCACGGCCTCCAGCGGACTGAATGTGTCCGTCCCGGAGCCTGTCACCACCGACTGGCTGACCGATCTGGCATTCTACAACGGCACCTATGCTTCCAGCCGGATCGCCTACGCCGCCGACAAGACCTTCACGGCGGCAGACCACACCTACAACTATACGGTGTCCGACTGCAACAGCTCCGTTGCCATGCAGGCCACGGCAACCGGAACCGTGACGGCGCTGTATCGGACCCAAAGCACCGTGCCGGGGATTCATAATCTCGCACGGATGGAGACGATCACAACGCCTGTCAGCAAAACGGGTCTTGCTCAGAGCCTGACCTACGCCGTGGCCAAGGCCGGTTACGGCCAGACGGTGACGATCCGCATTTCCAAGACAGAAAACGGCACTACCTACTATCAGGACTACGATATTCAGCTGCTGCGGCAGCTGCACCTGTCCAGCCTGACTATTGCCACAAAGGATGAGACACTGCCCTTTGTAACTCCAAAGGGCGCAACGGCCCGCTTTGATCGAGATACCACGGATTATTATGTTAAGGTAGACCGGGAGACCGCCGCTCTCTACCTCTCCGGCACCTATCCCAACAGCAGAACAGACACCGCCTGCTGCGGCGGGTACTATGCCAAGGTCAACGGCGTACGCTATGACACGCTGGCCGGCGCGGAAGCGGTCCTGAACACAGACCTTTATAATGAGGATATTTCGGTACAGGTCTGCCACGCAGATACCGGCAGCATTGAGCTGACCTATACCGTCCATGTTCAGAAAAGTGACCCCATCCAACTGACCATCCAAACGACCCCGGCGGATGCCACGGTGTTCCTGACCAACGATCTGAACGGCAAGCGCATCGTGGAGAAAAACGGCACCTACAGCCTGACCCCCGGTGCCAGCTATTCCTACACTACCACCTGCGCCGGGTACATCGGTCAAACGGTGGAGCACTATACCGCCCCCGACAAGGACGGTACACTGACCATTACGCTAAAGAAGGCTCCAGCCAACGACAAGCTCATCAATTTCGATTCTGCGTGGCCCCACTTACGCCAAAACAATGAGAATAACGGTGTGGTGGACTACAAGACGCCGGTCTACGCCAAGGATGCCGAGCTGTACTGGGCTACCTCCATTGGATCCGGCTACGATGTGAACGCCTGCGGCTGCCCCATTTTGGTGGACGGTGCCATCTACACCTACTCCGGCTCCCGCATTTACAAGGTGGATGCTATCTCCGGCGAAATTCTCATTGATAAGCCCATGGATCACAACTCCAGCTTCGCCATCAACCCGCCCACCTACGCCAACGGCATGATTTTCGTGGGCCTGTCTGACGGCACGATCCAGGCGTTCGACGCCAATACCCTGGACTCCCTATGGATCTATCGGGACTCCATCGGCGGTCAGCCCAACAGCTCTATTGTCTATCACGATGGCTACATCTACACCGGTTTTTGGGTAGGCGAGATCAACGAGGCCCACTATGTGTGCCTGAGCGCCACCGACGAGGACCCCACGCAGACGATGGAAGAAAAGCTCCCCACTTGGTACTACACCAGCAAGGGCGGCTTCTATTGGGCCGGTGCCTATGTGTGCGACGACTTCCTGCTGATCGGCACGGATGACGGCGCTTCCGGCTACACCACCGGCAAGCCCAGTCTGCTGTCCTTTAACCCCAAGACCGGCGAACTGCTGTCCTCCTACAAGATGAATGTGACCGGCGACATCCGCAGCTCTATCACCCATTACAACGGCAAGTATTACTTCACCAGCAAGGGCGGCTACTTCTACGAGGCCACTGTGGACGAAAAGGGTACCATTGAGGATGTCCGCACCTTGAAGCTCTACAACTATGCGGACGATCCCGCCAATCCCGCCATGTCCACCTGCACACCCACCATTTACAATGGGCGGGCCTATATCGGCATCTCCGGCACGGCACAGTTCGGCGCATACAGTGGCCATAACCTTACGGTCATCGACATCCCCAACTGGGAGATCGCCTACACTGTGCGCACCCATGGCTATCCCCAAACCAGCGGTGTTTTGACCACTGCCTATATGGAGGAGACAGGCTGCGTCTATGTGTATTTCTTCGATAACTTCACCCCCGGCAAGCTCCGGGTGCTGGAGGACAAGCCCGGTCAGACCGAGGTTTCTCTGAAAACCATGGAGACCTATACCGCCAGCGGAAAAACGGAGACCTATACGACGCCCTACAACATCTTCACCCCCAGCGGCGCACAGGCGCAGTACGCCATCTGTAGCCCCATCATGGATGAGTACGGCACCATCTACTTTAAAAACGACTCCGCCTACCTGATGGCCGTGGGCAGCACCATTGAACGCATCGAGGTCACGAAGCTGCCGGACAAGACGACCTACAATGTAAAAGACACCTTCGACCCCACCGGTATGCAGGTAACGGCCTACTACGCCAACGGCATGACCCGCGATGTGACAAAGTATGTGACCTGGTCCGATAAGCCGCTGAAGGCCAGTGATACCGACTTCCAGATCACCTTCCCCTACGCCATGTACCAAAACCGAGAAAACAGCGACACCCTGGAGATGGAATACGGCGTCCACTGCGATAAGCCCATGACTACCCTGACCCTGACCATTGGGGACCAGACCGAGGTCAAATACGGTGATGTAAATGGGAATGGTAAAGTCGATTCCACGGATGCCGCCATTGTCTACCGTTATGCAAATGGAAAATATCAGTTGTCTGCGGATCAACTTTTGGCAGCTGATGTAAATGGTGATGGTGTCGTGAATACGACGGATGCTGCATTGATCTACCGTGTAGCAAACGGAAAGCTGTCAAAGTTCCCGGTGGAACAATAAATCATAGTGGTACACGGACATAACCCGGATATGAAATGACCTCCCCAGCTTGCCCACCGTGCGCATTGTACGGTGGGTAAGCCGCACTGACGGCAAAAAAACATTTCTGCAAGGAGAAGACGCCTATGAAAAAACATTCCATTGCGCTGCTGCTCCTGCTGGTGCTGCTGACCGGCTGCGGCGCAAAGACAGAGGAGGCACCATGGCAGACCGCCTACCGTGAAACGGGTAAATATCTACAAGAGCAAGATGCGCTTTCCGCAGGCTCTGTTGGCGGCGAGTGGGCGGTGATCGGCCTGAGCCGTGCCGGACTTCTCAGTGATGAGACTGCGCAGAGCTATGAGCAGACGGTAGAGGACTATGTCAAGCAAGCAGGTTCCGTGCGGCTGCACCACGCGAAATCCACTGAGAACTCCCGCGCCATCTTGGGCCTGACGGCTGCCGGATATAATGCCGCCAACATGGCGGGCGTTGATCTGACGGCGGGCCTAACCGACATGGCCTATCTGCGGGCACAGGGTACCAACGGCCCCATCTGGGCGCTGATCGCGCTGGACTGCCATGGCTACGATATTCCCCAGTGCGCCGATGGCGAGGAGCAGACCACCTGCGAGGGACTGGTGGCGGAGATTCTCTCCTATCAGTGCAGCGACGGCGGCTGGGCGTTGATGGGCGACGAATCCGATGTGGACATGACCGCCATGGCCCTGACATCTCTGGCCCCTTATCAGGAGGAGACAGACATCAAGGCGGCAGTTGACGCGCCGCTGACCTATCTGTCCGATGCCCAGCAGGCCGATGGCGGCTTCATGAGCTGGGGCGCGGCCAACAGCGAGTCCTGCGCACAGGTCATCGTGGCTCTGACGGCGCTGGGCATTGATTCCGCAGCGGACAGCCGCTTCGTAAAAAACGGCGCGTCCCCGCTGGACGGCCTGTGCGCCTTTGCCTGCGAGGGCGGCGGCTTCCGTCACAGCGATGAGGTATGGCTACCGAGCAGGGCTTCTACGCACTGGCCGCCTGCGACCGCTTCCGGCAGGGCCAGACACGCCTGTTCGACATGACGGATATTGAGGTGAAGTGATATGCGGCGATCCAAACCTCTGTGCACATTGCTTCTGGCACTGCTCCTGCTGACCTGTGCCGGAGGGAAAACCGGCTCCTGTAGAGCCACAGGACAGCGATGTGGATGCGGACACAAAGTATACCTGCATCATATCCATCTCTTGCGAGACGATCTTGGACAATATTGATAAGTGCGTTGAGAGCAAGAAAGCCCTTGTGCCGGAGGACGGTATCATCCTTCCAGCCACAGAGGTAACGTTCAGCGACGGCGAAAGTGTCTACGATGTACTGCAGCGTGTCTGCAAGGCAAATAAGATACACATGGAGTCCAGCTTTACGCCGGTGTATAACAGTGCCTATATCGAGGGTATTCACAATCTGTACGAGTTCGATGTAGGGAAGCTCTCCGGCTGAATGTATGCCGTCAACGGATGGTTTCCTAACTACGGCTGCTCCCGCTACCAACTGAATAACGGCGATGTGGTGGAGTGGTGCTATGCCTGCGATCTGGGAGAAGATCTCGGCAGTGGTATGGGAGGATAATGGAGGCACCAGAATATAGAGAACGCTGATATAGGAAGCGGAGTTCCCGGAACACATTGGCCTCTGGAGATATTCGAGAGGCCGCCTAACCATGCGACCAGACAACACAACAAAACGGACAAAAAGCCAAGGATGGCCCTTTGCGGCCATCCTTGGCTTTTTGTCCGCTTTTCATTATGCGGATACCAATTTCATTGCCGTGCCCCACCGTTTCTGCCGTTTGCGAGTTCTTCACAAATGACGAAACGGAGGGAATAAAAGGTCCCGTCAAGATTTATGCGCAAATTTATTTGCAGGCTCCGGCTGAGTGAAGTCAGCCGGCAATAGAGGCGTCGTCCAGAGCCGCCTCCAAGTGCTTCATATTCATGTATTTCTTGCAGCCCCACTGGGTACCCGCCACGTGGCGAAGTCGGGCGCAGACCAGCATCAGGGCGGAGTTGCCGTCAGGGAATGTCCCTACCACCCGCGTCCGTCGGCGGATCTCCCGGTTCAGCCGCTCGATCACGTTGTTGGTGCGGATGCGGGTCCAATGCTCGCTGGGAAAATCGCAGTAGGTCAGCGTCTCCTCAATGCCGTCCTCGACCTTCTTGACGGCCTCCTTCAGCTTCATGGCGCGCAGCTCGGCGACCACAGCCTTTGCCTTCTCGCGGGACGCCTTTTTGCTCTCCTGGGCGTGGATCGCCTTGAGCATTTTTGCCACAATTTTGACCTTGGATTTGGGCACAACAGAGAAAACGTTGCGGTAGAAATGCACCGTGCAGCGCTGGTATTTGGCATCCGGGAACACCTCGCCCACGGCCTCCAGCATCCCCAGGCACTTGTCACCGACGACGAGCTTTACGCCGTCCAAGCCGCGTCCACGGAGCCACTGGAAGAAGCTGACCCAGCTGGCCTTGTCCTCTTTCATGCCCTCGGCAGCGCCTAAAACCTCACGAAAACCATCCTCGTTCACGGCAATTGCCACCCAAACAGCAACATTTTCGTACTCTCCGCCCCAGTTGCGGCGCAGGTAGATGCCGTCCACGTAGACATACGGATACCGCCCGCCCTGCAAGGGGCGGTTTCGCCAGTCCTCGATGTGAACGTAGGCTTTCTTGTTCAGCTCACTGATGGTAGC
>ENA-UERC01000533-UERC01000533.1-human-gut-metagenome-genome-assembly--contig:-NODE-533-length-28217-cov-4.730455_pt1 | contig 28217 bp, 29 predicted proteins | sample MGYA00242955_ERZ507955 | MGnify/ENA primary metagenome ERZ507955 (study PRJEB26167, sample SAMN06115394) | human gut metagenome | host: Homo sapiens | place: China:Hubei | collected 2016-04-27 | study... | reverse complement strand
GACTGAAAAACGCTCTGCGGCCTAAGCCGCAGAGCGTTTTTGTTTATTCCTCCGGCGTTTCCTCCGCCTTGGCGGCTTCCCGTGCCGCCACAATGTTGACGTACAGCTCCTCCGGCTTGTGAGGCTTCACCCACAGGTTCCACACCAGCAGGAACGCCGATACCAGCACCATCACCGCCGACAGCGCCTGAGACACCCGGATGGGTGCGCCGCCGATGGTCCAGTCGAACAGGTACAGGCTGTCAGTCCGCAAACCCTCGATCCAGAAGCGGCCCAGACCGTACCACAGGAAGTAGCACAGGGTATTCTCGCCGTCAAACTTCCGGTGCTTCGCCACGATCAGGACGATCAGCAGCAGGCCCACCAGATTCCACAGGCTTTCGTACAGGAAGGTGGGGTGCACCTCGATCAGCTCTCCGGTTTTCAGCGTCAGCTGCATACGGCAGAAAACGGTAGTCTCCGTGCCGAAGGCCTCGCGGTTCATGAAGTTGCCCCAGCGACCCACGATCTGGCCGATCAGCAGCCCCATCACCACCAGATCGGTCAGGGCGCACAGCTTGAAGCCCTTGCGTTTTGCCATGATGACCGCCAGGATCACCACCGCAATGACCGCGCCGTAGATGGCAAGGCCGCCATCCCAGATGGCCACCGCCTTGCCCCAGTTGAATTTCCCGTCGGCGTCCCGGAACAGGTCAAGATAGAAGATCACATAGTACAGCCGTGCTCCGATGATACCGCAGGGAATGCCCCACAGGATGCAGTCCATCAGGTCATCCTCGCTGATGCCGTAGTGCTTCCGCTGACGCAGACAGAACGCCACCGCCAGCAGCAGGCCGCAGGCAATAATGATACCGTACCAGTAGATGCCATGGCCGATATTGATGGCCTTGGAGGACGCGGTAAACGCCCAATCCCCAAACAGCCCCGGAAACCGGATGGGACTGTCGGTCATAATCATGCCGTTCGTAAAAGATCACTCCTTTGCTTCGCCGAGAGGCTCGATAATGGACACGGCGCAGCGCTCCTCCACCAGATTCTCCCGGATGAAGTCCAGCACATCGTCGGCGCTGATACTGTCGTAGATCTCCGGGAAACGGTAGGGATCATAGTCGTGGAATTTGCCCTCCGCCATGGACACGGCGATGCCCTCGAAGCTGTTGAGAGCCTTCAGCGCCGTGCCGAAGTTGGCGTTGCGCAGCCGCAGGTAATAGGCCGGGTCGATGCCCTCCTTCACCAGGCGCTGGGCCTCGTCCAGCACCGCCTTCACCACGGCGTTGGGATCGTTGCTGTCGCCGCCCAGATAGACGTAAGCCACGCCGGGCAGAATATCATAGCTGCACCCGAAGGAGCCGTTGATCAGCCCCTGACTGTACAGCCGGGCATACAGAGGACTGGACTCGCCCGCCAGCACGTCGATAGCCAGCTCACCCAACGCCGTGCTGCGTGCCTGCTCCTCGCCGCCGTGCTGGGGCGGACACTTGAAGCCCGCCATAAACGTAGGCATGGCGATCTCCATACGACCCCGTGTCTCCTTCTGACAGGGTGTCAGGGGCTCCTCCACACCATAATCACGGGGGATCAGCGGGCCGCTGGTTTTGGGAAGGACTTCCTCCGCCAGACGCAGCACTTCGTCGCCGTCCACGTCGCCCACCACCACAAGACACATATTGGCGGGGGTATAGAAGGCCTTGTGGCAGTCGTACAGGGTCTGTGCCGTGATCTGGCGGATGCTCTCCACGCTGCCGGCAATGGGGGTGCGGGCGGGACTGTGGTGATACAGGCCCTGCATCAGCTGCTTATAGCACTGCCATTCCGGGTTATCCTCGATCATGCCGATCTCCTGACCGATGATGCCTTGCTCCTTCTTCACCGACTCGTCGGTAAAGTAGGGAACGGACACAAAGGACAGCAGGATCTTCAGGTTCTCATAGAACTGTTCGGTAGAGCTGAAATAGTAGCAGGTAATGGCGTTGGAGGTAAAGGCGTTGGGCTCCGCGCCGTTTTTCGCCAGCTCCTGCAGGGCATTGCCCTCGGCGGTATCAAACATTTTATGCTCCAGATAGTGGGCGATACCGGCGGGAGTGTCCAGCCACTGGCCGTCCAGCTGGAACTTCATGTCCATGCCGCCATAGCGGGTGGCAAACAGGGCGTATTTCCGCTGGAAGTCCTTTTTGGGCACGATGCAGACCGGCAGTCCGTTGGGTAGCGTCTCCCACCGGGCGGTCTCACCAATACGGGTATAATTGGTCAGCATGTGGCCGCCTCCTTTCCCTTCAGGAAGAATACCGTGTCAAGCTGGCAGCTCTGAGCCGCCTTCCGGATGCGCTCCGGCGTCACCTGATGCAGCGCCGCCATCAGATCCTCCGGCGTGTCCTCCGCGCCGATGGCGGTCTGGCCCAGACAATAGTTCTCCAGAGCGCCCTGCGAATCGGACAGTGAGGTCAGGGACGAGCACATGGTGGCCAGTGCGCCCTGCAATTCCCAGTCCTCCCACTGGCCCTGCTTCACCAGCTCCAGCTGATACAGGATCTCGTCGTGTGCCTTCTGGAAGTCCTTCGTCTCGATACCGGAGGAGACCGTCATGATCCCCTTGGAGCGGGCGTAGCTGGAGGACGCGTAGTAGCACAGCGACATCTTCTCCCGCACGTTCAGGAAAAGCTTGGCGTTGCTGGTGCCGCCGAAGATCAGGTTCGCCATGATCATGGCGGGCACATCGTCGGTGCCGCAGCGCCAGCCCATGGACAGCTTGCCCTGGGTCACGTCCATCTCCTCGGTAAGATAGCGGGGCTGCTCCGGCGCGGCGATGCGGCGGATGGGCTCACCCTCCGTCACCACACCCCGGGGCAGCGCGGCAAACGCGCGGCACAGCGCGCCCCGCACCCGCTCCTGCTTTGCGCTGCCGCAGTAGAACATCTCCACGCGGCTGGTGGCCAGCAGCTCACGGTAGTGGTTGAACAGCTTGTGATTGTTGATCTTCGCGGCGGATTCCTCGTCGCCCAGACGCAGCACGCCGTAAGGCTCTCCGGCGCACATCTCCTGCATCAGCCGCACGTCGGCCCAATCCTGCTTGTCGTTGCGGATGGCCCGGATGGCGTCGATCAGATTCTGCTTTTCGCTGTCCACATACTCCGCCAGAAAGCGGCCGTTGCGGGTCACGGGGTCAAGAAACAGCTCGCCCAGCAGGTCGGACACCGGCTCCAGCAGCTTTTCTCCCGCCGGGGCAAAGGCGTCATCGATCACGGAAGCCACAAAGCCGATGCACTGGCGTTCGCCCTTCTTGCGAACGGTATAATCGATCTGCGCGCCGTACAGGGTGTCCAGCGCGGCGGACAGGCTCTCCATATCCGGGCAGCGCATGGTGCCGCGGCGCAGCACCGCCGGAAGCAGCGCGTTGGCGGAGGCCGTCTCCTTGCTCAGCGGCGTCACCAGATGGGCGCTGAGAACGCTTGTTTTGAATTTACTGGCAGGCAGATATGTCAGGAAAACATTCTGCATAATTTCTGTTCTTCGCTCGTACACAGTAAACCTCCCAATACATATATGAATACAGGATATAGTATACACCAGTTTTCCCGGAAAGAAAAGAGGAAAATCCCATATCAACGATAGTTGACGGGCGGTGGGAACCGGGCTATAATGTAGAATAGGAGATTTTTTTGAGAGGAGATGCTTTGTCATGACCGCAGCACAGCGCCGTAGCGCCATTTACGACCAGTTGACCGCCGCTCAGACGCCTATCAGCGCCACCGCGCTGGCCCGGCAGTTTTCCGTCACCCGGCAGGTGGTGGTGGGCGATATCGCCCTGCTGCGGGCCGAGGGACACAGCATCACCGCCACGCCCCGGGGCTATATGATCCCCGCCGAGACGGGGCTGCGCCGCACCATCGCCTGTCACCACAGCGGCGAGGACACGCAAAAGGAGCTGTTCGCCATGGTGGACTGCGGCTGCACGGTGGTGGACGTGATCGTGGAGCACCCGGTGTACGGCCAGCTGACCGCGCCGCTGGCTCTGTCCAGCCGGTACGATGTGGAGCAGTTCATCCATCGGATGAAGACCTCCCACGCCCAGCCCATCAGCACATTGACCGGCGGCGTACATCTGCACACCCTCTCCTGCCCCAGCGAGGCGGTATTCGCCCACCTGAAGGAAACGCTGGCCGACATGGGCATGCTGTACGACGCCAACTGAAAAACACCGCTATTGACAAATCCCATAACTTGTTTATAATGGAGTAGACATGTGTCAAGACACATGTCTACTCCATTAGATTTTTCGGGATTATGAGGTACATACTATGGAAAAAGTCCGGGCATTTCTGGCGCGGAAGAACATCACCTTCTCCGCCAAGCGCTATTTTATCGACGCCATGTCCGCCATGGCGCAGGGCCTGTTCTGCACACTGCTGGTGGGCACCATTCTGGACACCATCGGCAAGCAGTTCGGCATCGGCTTTCTGACTGACACATTTCTGACCATCAAGCAGGGTGACGTGACCTTCTATTACACCATCGGCGGTTTCTGCTCGCTGATGGTGGGCCCGGCCATGGCCGTGGCCATCGGTAAGGCTCTGGAGGCCCCTCCGCTGGTGCTGTTCTCCCTCATCACCGTGGGCTTTGCCACCAATGTGCTGGGCGGAACAGGCGGCCCGCTGGCCGTGTTCTTTGTGGCGATTCTGGCCGCCGAGGTGGGCAAGGCCATCAGCAAAGAGACCAAGATCGACATTCTGGTGACGCCCATCGTCACCATTCTGGCCGGCATCGGCTTTGCGGCGCTGGTGGCGCGGCCTATCGGCACAGCAGCTACCTCCGTTGGTGACGCCATCAAGTGGGCCACTGAGCTGCAGCCCTTCTTCATGGGCATTCTGGTGTCCGTCATCATCGGCGTGGCGCTGACGCTGCCCATCTCCTCCGCCGCCATCTGCGCCAGTCTGGGACTGACGGGTCTGGCGGGCGGCGCTGCCGTAGCGGGCTGCTGCGCCCAGATGGTAGGATTCGCCGTCATGAGCTTCCGGGAGAACCGCTGGGGCGGTCTGGTGGCCCAGGGCATCGGCACCAGTATGCTGCAAATGGGCAACATCGTCCGCAATGTCCGCATCTGGATCCCCCCTACGCTGGCCTCCGCCGTTACCGGCCCCATCGCCACGTGTTTGTTCAAGCTGCAAATGAACGGCTCGCCGGTGTCCTCCGGTATGGGCACCTGCGGCTTCGTGGGACAGATCGGCGTGTACACCGGCTGGCTTAATGACATCGCCAGCGGCACGAAGGCCGCCATCACCGGCTTTGACTGGCTGGGTCTGATCCTGATTTCCTTCGTTCTGCCCGCCGTGCTGACGTGGCTGTTCGCCATCCCCCTGCGGAACTGGGGCTGGATCAAAGACGGCGACCTGAAGCTGGATCTGTAAGGCAGGATAAACCATTTGACAAACTGCGGCCCATTGCCTATAATGGCAATAGAATTGAATCTGGTTGAGTGCCCCGTCCGCCGCAAAAAAGGCGACAGGGAGAATAGAAAATCGGGTGCAAATCCCGAACGGTGCCGCCGCTGTAATCGCGTAGGTATCACACAGGTGAAAGCCGGCCATCGGGCAGCCGAGAAGGCGTGTGATGCTGTGGATGCGTAAGTCAGAAGACCTGCTCAACATGTTCGCCGCACGGTACGCAGCATACCGCAGGCGGCAGTCAACACGGAAAAACGGCCGTGGCAATGAAGCTTCATTGCCACGGCTTTTCTCTGCCCATTCCACCACGAAAGGAGGCCCGCATCATGTCCGATACCTTTTCCCGCTATCATCCGGTGGTGAATTTTCTGTTTTTCGCGCTGGTGCTGGTGTTCTCCATGGTGCTGATGCACCCGGTGTGCCTGCTGATCTCCCTGCTGGGCGCGGTGCTGTACGTCATTCAGCTCAACGGCCGCAAGGGCCTGCGGCTCAGCCTGAGGATCGCCCTGCCGGTGATGCTGCTGGCGGCCCTGGTGAACCCCGCCTTCAACCACGCGGGCATGACCATTCTGACCTATCTCCCCACCGGCAATCCCCTGACGCTGGAGAGCATCCTGTACGGCCTTGCGGCGGGATGCATGCTGTGCGCCGTGCTGCTGTGGTTCGTGTGCTACAACCGCGTTCTCACCTCTGATAAGTTTGTCTACCTCTTTGGCCGGGTGATTCCCGCCCTGTCGCTGGTGCTCAGCATGACGCTGCGGTTCGTCCCCCGGTTCAAACAGCAGATGGACACCGTGCGGCAGGCCCAGTTCTGCATCGGGCGGGACGCCAGCAGCGGCAGCGTGTGGCAGCGGGCGAGGAAGGCCGTTACCATCTTCTCCATCATGGTGACTTGGGCTCTGGAAAACGCCATCGAGACCGCCGACAGCATGAAAAGCCGGGGCTACGGCCTGAAGGGCCGCACCGCCTTCTCCATCTTCCGCATGGAGGAGCGGGATCGCTATGCCCTGCTGTGGCTGGGCTTCTGCGGCGTGTATCTCACCTGCGGCGCTATGGCTGGAGGACTGAAATGGTGGTACTTCCCGGCGCTGACAGGCGTGCTGGCCCAGCCGGTGACCACCAGCTTTTATCTGGTGTATCTGGCCTTGTGTCTGACGCCGGTGATCTTGGACAGAAGGGAGGCGCGGGCATGGCGCTGTTCACCATCGAAAACCTGACATTCTCCTACCCGGAGCAGACCGTCCGTGCCATCGACGACCTGACGCTGACGGTGCCGGAGGGCGCGTTCGTGGTGCTGTGCGGCCCCTCCGGCTGCGGCAAGTCCACGCTGCTGCGGCAGTTGAAGCCTGCGCTGGCCCCTCACGGCGTCCGGTCGGGCCGCATCCTGTTCCGGGATACGCCGCTGGAGGACGTGGACGCGCGGACACAGGCCGCCCGCATCGGCTTTGTGCAGCAGTCTCCGGAGAACCAGATCGTCACTGACAAGGTGTGGCACGAGCTGGCTTTCGGGCTGGAGAGCTTGGGCGAGGACACCCCCACCATCCGCCGCCGCGTGGCGGAGATGGCGTCGTTTTTCGGCATCGAGGGGTGGTTTCATAAGGACGTGACGGAGCTGTCCGGCGGCCAGAAGCAGCTTTTGAATCTGGCATCCGTCATGGCCATGCAGCCGGACGTGCTGATCCTGGACGAGCCCACCAGCCAGCTTGACCCCATCGCCGCGTCGGACTTTCTGGCGGTGCTGGGCAAGATCAACCGTGAGCTGGGCACCACCGTCCTGCTGACGGAGCACCGCTTAGAAGAAGCCTTCCCCCTGGCCACCACCGTGGCGGTGATGGACGGTGGGCGGCTGCTGTGTACCGGAACGCCCGCGGAGGTGGGCCAGCGACTCAAGGTCATGGGGCACCGGATGTTCCTGGCCATGCCCGCCGCCATGCGCATCTGGGCGGCGGTGGAGTCCGACGCGCCCTGCCCCGTCACCGTGCGGGAGGGTCGGGATTTCCTACAGGAGTTTGCATCCCACAAGCCCCTGCTGCCGCTGACCGAGGAGCCGAAGCAGCCCAAGCGTGAGCCGGTCATCACCGTAGAGGGCGCGTGGTTCCGCTATGAGGAAAACAGCCCCGACGTGGTAAAGGGTCTTGACCTAACGCTGGGCAGGGGCGAGTTTCTGGCGCTGCTGGGCGGCAACGGTGCGGGCAAGAGCACCACATTGAAGCTGCTCTCCGGGCTGAAAAAGCCCTATCGGGGCGATATTGTGGTGTCCGGCACGTTGGGCATGCTGCCCCAGAATCCCCAGACCTTATTTGTGAAGAAAACCGTCCGCGAGGACTTGTTTGAAATTTTCTCCGGCAGCAAGCTGCCTAAACGGCAACAGGAGGAGCGGGTGGCCCGGATGGTGCAGCTGTGCCGTCTGGACACGCTGCTGGATCGCCATCCCTACGACCTCTCCGGCGGCGAGCAGCAGCGGGCCGCGCTGGCCAAGGTGCTGCTTTTGCAGCCGGAAATTCTGCTGCTGGACGAGCCTACTAAGGGCCTTGACGCGGAGTTCAAGCAGCTGTTCGCAGAAATTCTCCGCGCCTTGCTGGCACAGGGCGTCTCCCTGCTGATGGTGAGCCACGACGTGGAATTCTGCGCCCGGTACGCTCACCGCTGCGCGTTGTTCTTCGACGGCAGCATCGTGACAGAAGCATCTCCCCGTGCCTTCTTCAGCGGCAACAGCTTCTATACCACCGCCGCCAACCGTATCGCTCGGCCTCTGGAGCCCCAGGCGGTAACGGCGGAGGACGTGATGACCGTCTGCGGCGGCCACGTGCCGCCCATGCCGGAGCTTCCGCTGGAGGCCCCGCCCTTGCCGGAACCGGAAGAGGAAACGCCGGACTGGAAACCGAAAAAGCTGCCCCTGTGGCGCAAGGCGCTGGCAGCGGTCAGCGGTGCTGGCGCAATTGCCATCTTCCTGTACGCCGCCAACAGCACAGACCTTTCCAGCGCCGTCACCGCAAGCGGCCTGACGGCATTGGGTGAAAAGCAGTTGGGGCTGTATGCCCTGTTCTGCGTCCTGCTGCTGGTGCTGGCGCTGGCCATCGGGCGGCGCTCCCAGCCGCCGGTGATGGCGCAGATGCCGGTGGAAAAGCGGAAGCTGCCCAAGCGCACTGTGGCTATGGCGGTGTCCGCCCTACTGCTGATCCCGGTGACGCTGTTCATCGGTGTGTTCTATCTCCAGCGGCAGCAATACGCCATCGTGTCGCTGCTGGTGCTTTTTGAGTGCATGCTGCCCTTCTTTCTGGTGTTTGAGGGCCGCAAGCCCCAAGCCCGCGAGCTGGTGGTCATCGCCGTGCTGTGCGCCATCTCCGTGGCGGGCCGGGCCGCCTTCTTCATGCTGCCCCAGTTCAAGCCGGTGATGGCCATGACCATCATCTCCGGCGTAGCCCTGGGCGGCGAGAGCGGCTTCCTGGTGGGCGCACTGTCCATGCTGGTGTCCAACATGTTCTTTTCCCAAGGCCCGTGGACACCGTGGCAGATGTTCTGCATGGGCATCATCGGCTTTCTGGCAGGCGTGCTGTTCCGCAAAGGACTGCTGCGCCGCACACGGGGCAGCCTGTGCGTGTTCGGCGTGTTCAGCGCCATCGTGATCTACGGCGGCATCATGAACCCCGCGTCGGTGCTGATGTGGGCCAATACGGAAACGCTGACGTGGAAGGTGCTACTGACCTACTACGTCACCGGCTTCCCGCTGGACTGCGTCCACGCCGCCGCCACAGCCTTCTTCCTGTGGATCGCGGCGGAGCCCCTACTGGAAAAGCTGGATCGCATCAAGCGGAAATACGGTTTAATGGAATAAAAAATTGGCGGTCTGACGGACCGCCAATTTTTTTATTCCTTACTTGTTTCTGCCTACCAGCCGGTCGGCCAGCTCCCACAGGAACATGTGATCCGACCAGTTGGCCACGGCGGCCTTGGCGCTCTCCGTGCAGCGCTCCACCTCCTGAGCGCAGCCGTCCAGCCCCAGTACATCTACGAACGTGACCTTGCCCTCCTCCTTGTCGGAGCCAATAGGCTTGCCGAACACGGCGGCGTCGCCCACCACATCCAGCATGTCGTCCCGGATCTGGAACGCCTTGCCGATGCCGTCAGCGTAGGCCAATGCCTGAGAGCGCATGCCCTGATTCATCTTGGCCGCCACGCAGCCCAGCTCCGCCGCGCCGGAGATCATCACGCCGGTTTTCAGGCGGTTCAGCTGGGTCAGACCCTCGACGGTGTCCACGTTGTACACCGTGTCCAGCACCTGACCGCCCACCATGCCGTCCGCGCCGCAGGCCTTCACCAGCACCCGCAGCGCCTCCAGCTTGGTGTCGGCAGGCAGCATGGGCGCTTCCAGAATCAGCCGGAACGCCTCCGGCTGCAAGGCGTCACCCGCCAGAACCGCCAGCGTTTCACCGTAGGCCTTGTGACATGTGGGCTTACCCCGGCGCAGATCGTCGTCGTCCATGCAGGGCAGATCGTCATGGATCAGGCTGTAGTTATGCACCAGCTCCAGCGCACAGGCAAAGGGCAGCGCCAGATGCCAGTCGATGCCGCCCAGACGGGCGAACTCCAGCGTCAGCACCGGGCGGATGCGCTTTCCGCCGCCTAAAATGGCATACCGCATGGCCTCATACAGCTTGCCGTAGGCCACTTTTCCGGTAAACAGGCCGTTCAGATACTTCTCGATGGCCTGCTGATATTCCTGGTATCTCGCTTCGTATTCCATATTATTCCTCGCTTAAAAAATCGTTTTCCACCGGCGCACCATCGGGGCCCTTCATCAGCTTGACCACCTGTTGCTCCGCCTTATCCAGTTCTGTCCGGCACTGGGCGATGAGCTTCGTGCCCTCCTCAAACAGCTTCAGAGAATCGCTGAGCGGGGCGTCGCCCTTTTCCAGTTTGCCCACAATCTCCTCCAAACGCGCCATATTTTCCTCAAAAGTTTTTTTCGCCGCCATATGTCAGTCCTCCTTACGGTCAACGGTGCAGTCCAAGGCGCCCTGCCCCAGCCGCACGTGTATCCTGTCGCCTTCCTGTACCTGCTGGCTCGTTCGCAGCACCGTGCCGTCGGTAGTCTGTGCCATGGCATAGCCCCGGCCCAGCACCTTCAGCGGACTGAGGGCATCCAGCGACGCCGCCAGCGTAGCAAACCGCTGCTGCCGCCGGCTCAGCTGCCGGTGGGCTGTCAGACCCATACGCTGCTGCACGCTGTCCAACTGCATCCGCCGGTCGTCCACAAAGGCCATGGGGTCGGTCAGCACCCGCTTGGACGCCAGCGTTTTCCACTGGGCGTTCGCCTTTTCCAGCGTATTCAGCGCACCCTGCGCCATGGCGCGGCCCGCGCTGTCCAGCCGCTTCCACAGCTCCGCCTGATCCGGCACGGCGATCTCCGCCGCGTTGGAGGGCGTGGACGCACGGCGATCCGCCACAAAATCAGAGATGGTCACATCCGGCTCGTGCCCCACGGCGGAGATCACCGGGATCTCCGAGGCATAGATGGCCCTGGCCACCCGCTCGTCATTGAAGGCCCACAGATCCTCGATAGAGCCGCCGCCCCGGCCTACGATCAGCACATCCGCCAGCTGCCAGCGGTTGGCGTAGCGGATAGCGCCCACAATCTCCGGCGGTGCCTCCACCCCCTGCACCCGTACCGGCAGCAGCAGCACCTTGGCGATGGGATACCGCCGCCGCAGAATGCGGATCATATCGTGTACCGCCGCGCCTGCCGACGAGGTGACGATGGCGATGCGCCGGGGGTACAGCGGCAGCGGCTTCTTGTGGGCGGGGTCGAACAGCCCCTCCCGGTTCAGCTTGTCCTTTAACTGCTCGAAGGCCACGTACAGATCGCCGATACCGTCCGCCGACAGCGACGTGCAGTACAGCTGATACGCGCCGTCGCGGGGATAGACGCTGATACGTCCTCCGGCAATGACCTGCATGCCGCTCTCCGGACGGAACCGCAGCCGCCCCGCGCTGCTTCGGAACATGACGCAGCGGATGGCGCTCTCGCCGTCCTTCAGGGTAAAGTAGTGATGTCCGGAGGGATAGACCTTGTAGTTGGACAGCTCACCCCGGATCAGCAGGTCGCCCAGCTGGGGCACGCCATCGATGATGCTTTTGATGTATTGGTTGACTTCCGTCACGCTGAAAACATGCTGTTCCATGTGCGCTCCTCTACGAAAAAGGGCAGGGTCGCCGCCCTGCCCTTCTGTGTTTACTCCTTGACCTCCTGCCGCAGAAAGCTGCCCAGAATGCCGTTGACGAACTTGGCCGTCTCCGGCTCGTCATACTTGCGGGTCAGCTCCACTGCCTCGTTGATGGCGACGCCGTGGGGGATATCCGGCATGTACATGATCTCATACATGGCCAGCCGCATGATGGCGGAGGCCACCAGGGAGATTCGCTCGAACCGCCAGCCCTTGGCGTACTTTTCGATATACGTATCCAGTTCGGCGGCATGCTCCGCCACACCAGAAACCAGACGGCGGATGTATTCCTCCTGCTTAGCGTTGGGACGCTGGGCGTACAGCTCACATTCCGGCGCCAGCTCGGCAAATTTCTCCTCCGACAGATACTGGTTCAGGAATTCCCCGATGGGAAGGTCGGTAAAGCTCAGTTCAAACGCCAGATGCATGGCGATCTCACGGGCGGTATTGCGTGTCATATTCTTCTCTCTCTTTTTCGTTTAGTTGAAGCTGATGCCGCCCACGTGGACGTTCACGGCGGATACCGGATAGCCGGTGGTGCTCTCCAGCGCCTGATACACGGCATTCTGCGCCTTCTTGGCCACCTCGCCGATGGTGCAGCCGTAGCGCACCATGATAAATACGTACACCACGATAGCCTCGCCGTCCATTTCCACACGGACGCCCTTGGCCGTCATCTTCTTGCCGCCCATGAAATCCGACACGTTGGCGCTGAGCAGGCCCGTCACATCCGGCACCTCCTGCACGGCGGCAGAGGCGATGGAGGCCACCACCTCCTCGGAAATCTGGATGGTGCCCAGCTCCTCCTGATGGGTCATATATTCTTTATTTTCAGGCATAGCGTTTCTATCTCCTTGCAATAAAACTCATTCGTAATGTTCAGTATACCATTTCCCGCCGGAAATTACAACCATAATTTGCGGCGGGAAAAGATGTTTTTGATGTGATGCAGCCCAAAGCCTCCCTCTGACGAGGGAGGTGGCTCGGCGTAAGCCGAGACGGAGGGAGAGACGATAAACACAAGATGTGCGGCAAAACATCAGTCTCTCCCCCAGTCACCTTCGGTGACAGCCCCCTCGTCAGAGGGGGCCTTTGTTTTTCACCCCCCGCCTTGCTCATCATGCCAGCTTTTAATCCGCCTCCATGATTTTGATCTGTCCGGCGGTGTACTGTGTCTCGTTGATGACGATATCCTTGATCTTGGCAACATCAGTGGCCTCAAGGCCGTTTTCCCCCGCGTCCACCACCACGCTGCACGAGTCCGTTCCCATGAACACCACGCAGTCGGCGTAGCCCTTGGCCGTCACCAGGTTTTCGATCTGGGACTCCGCCACCGTGTAGCCCGCCAGCACCTGCAAGGTCTGGCTGGCCTCGTTGCACACCTCCTCGGTGGCATTTTCATCCATTTCCGCCTCCTGTAACATGCTGATGGCGCTGTCACGTGCCTGCTTGCGGCTCAGCCGCGCCGTGGCGAAATAGTCGTTCTCGCTGGCGGCAGCCGCGTCCTCCGCCACCGTTACGCCCTCGCCGTTCTCGTTGACCAGCGTGGCCTGCCCCAGAATTTTGTCCGTCTCCGCCACATTTCCGGCGTATTTCCAGTTCAGATACACCGACGCGCCCACCAGCACCATCACCGCCAGCACCACCGCCGGCCGCTTCCAATTCTTCTTCCACTTCAGCTTCATGTTTTTGCCCTCCTGCTTACCGCTCTATTTTTATTTCCATTGCACTACCGTGATTTTATCGCTGCCCAGTCCAGTCAGCACCGATACCGCCTGCACCACCGCCAGATGAACGCCGCTGTCTCCCGCTCCCTGACACACGATCACCGCGCCCTGATAGACGGGATAGGTCTGCTCCGTCACCACCACGTCCTCATAGCCGCCGCCCCGGTTCAGCGTCACCACATCCCGCTCCTGCCGCGCCTCCGTGTCTCGCAGGCTGTCGCTGCGGTTTTCCGCCAGCTGTAAAGAGGAACCGCTTTTCAGTGTCAGCATCACCTGCACCTGTCCCACGCCACGAATACGGCCCAGCACCTGCTCCATTCGCCGCTCCGTTTCCGCCAGCGAGTAACCTTCTGACACGTTGACAGGCTCCACCGTGTCCTGCTGCTCCCCCTTTCCGGAGGGCAGCAGCATCAGCACCACGCCCACCAGCACCACCAGCGCCACGTATTTGTACTTTTTTACATAGGATATGAGCTTCTCCTTCGCCATATGCCTCACTCCGTTTCCCGCCAGCGCTGATGCGCCTCATCTATGCCAAGATCCGCCGCGATGATCCGTGAGAGCGCCGCGTTCTTTGGGATATCCATTGTCACCTCCACCGGAAACGGTACGCCGTCCTGAAGCTGGCACGTCACCTCCGGACTGCATGTCAGTCCCAGCTCCGCCGCTTTTTCTGAAATATATGCGACGGTCTCCTGCTGTATGATGACTTCCATCTCCTGCTGGTTGGCGGCGGTATAGTCGTCGGTCTGCTGCTGGATGGTACGCTCCCATTCCTCGTAGCCCACCTGTAGGCCGTTCAGGTCCAGCGCCAGCAGCGGGCGGATCACCACCAGCAGCATGATAAGGCCGCCGGTACACTTTGCCACCGTCAGCAGCGCGCCCTTCGGCACCAGCGCGTACAGCAGCGCCAGCGCCATGGCCGCCGCCACGATACCGAATAACCATGTCCGAAACAACGTCATGAAACCACCACCGATACAGAAGATGTAATGGAGATCAACAGCAGCAGCGCACAGCTGCCCACCATGCCCAGCACCAGGCCGAAGGCGCTGCCCAGCGCGTCGATCAGCTCCACCAGCGTGCCGTTTCCGGCGGTTCCCGCCAGAAAGGCCGTCACCTTGTACAGCAGATACTGCACCGCCATGTGCAGAAAGGGCGTCAGGCAGGTGGCCAGCACCGCCAGCATTCCGAATACACCCAGAGAGTTTTTCAAAAGGCCGGCTCCGGACAGCACGCTGCCGCTGGCCTGTGAGATAATGCCGCCCACCACGGGGACTGCCGTGGAGATGACGGAGCGGGTCATTTGCAGCACCAGCGCGTCCGCCGAGGTAGATGCCGCGCCGGTCAGCGTCAGGTATCCGGTGAACAGCACCAGCGAGCCGGTCAGCGCCCACGTGACCACCTTTTTGATCCCGGCGGCAATGCGCTTCAACGGCCCCCCCGGCAGCATGGCCCCGGCAGCGGCTGACGCCACATAGAAATACACCAGCGGCAGCAGCACGTTCCGGATCAGCGTCAGCAGAAGATTGGAGAAAAACACGGTGACGACCTGCCGGGCCGACGCCGACACGATACCGCCGCTGGCCGCCACCGCTGCCGCCAGCGTAGGCAGCAGCGCTTTGCCCAGCACGTCCAGCTGCTCCATGGTCTCCGTGCCGGATCCGATCATGGTCTGTACGTCTCCCGCCGCCGTCATGGTAATGACCAGCACAAAGGCCAGCGGCGTGAAATTGGCCATCAGCGGATGGCCCGCCGCCTGAAAGCTGCCCTCCGCCACGCCGTACAGCAGCACCGCGCCCAGCAGCACCACCATCACCCGCACGCTGCTTCGCACCTCTGCGGTCAGCAGCGTCCACGCCTTGTTCCACAGCTTGGCCGCCCCGGCGGACAATGTGCCGCTGTCGGCAGTGTCATCGTCCAGCTGCTCCAGCAGGTCACGGGCATCAGGCGGCAGGGCATCCTCCACATTTTCCGGCAGCGCTGCCCATGCAAAAACGGTACATAAACCCAGGATATATACCCCAATAACAGCGGTTATCAACCCTTTTTTCACAGCAACCCCTCCAGCATCTGCCATGCTGCCCGGAACAGGGGAAGCGCCACCAGAATGGCGGCGAAAGCGCCCGCCATTTCCACCAGCCCCGCCATAGCGCCCTCTCCCGCGTCCCGGCACAGTGCGCCGCCGGTGCGGCTGATGAGAGCAATGCCCACCGTTTTCAGCAGCGGCACAAACAGCTCCGCCGACAGGCCGCCCCACTCCAGCAGCTCCCGCAGGAAAGCGACGACCTCCTCCAGTCCTTTGGTCAGCGCCGCCAGCACACCAAGACAGACCGCCAATGCCAGCAGCAGCGCCATGTCAGGGCTTGTCTTTTTCAGCAGTACCGCCAGCAGGGCACCCACCAGACAGACCGCCACGATCCTTGCCGCCGTGTCCATCACAGCGAGAACAGCTGCTTCACCAGATCGAACAGGTCGCTGATCTGCTGCAAGAGCATCATCAGCACCACGATCAGCCCTGCCAGCGTGGTCAAAAGCGCCTGCTCGTCCCGGCCGGAGCGCACCAGTATCAGATTCAGCACCGCCACCAGAATGCCGATGGCCGCTATTTTGAAGATCAAATTTACATCCATACCGCTATCCTCAAATCAGTAAAATAATCAGCAGTCCCGCCGCCGACAGCACGCCTGCCAGCCACAGCTTCGCCGTCTGCCGCTGCTCCTCGCCGCGTTGGCGGCAAAGCTGCTTCAGCTGTCCCGCGGTGTACAGCAGCCCATTCGTCAGCTTTTCCTCGTCTCCGGTCAGCTCCAGCGCCGTCATCCATTCCGCGCCGAGGGACAGCCCGGAAAACACACTGTGCCACGCCTGCGGCAAGGTCTGGCCCTCCCACATCCGCTCTGTTATCCGGTGGAAATACGGCCCGGCCAATGGATAGCGCTCCAGCGCCGCCAGAATATCCGGCAGCGGACGGCGCTGCCAGCGGATGGCGGCGGCCATGGCGTCCAGCGCGGCGGCCAGCTCCCGCAGCAGCGCCGTCTGCCGCCGCCGTGCCCGCAGACGGGCCAGCACGAACCACAGCGCCGCCGCCAGCACCAGCGCCGCGCCCAACAGCTTCCCCATCACAGCGCCGTCACCTCATACCGGCGCTGGCCGTCCCGCCGGGTGATGGTCACAGCCTTTTCAACCACCCTCAGCTTCAGCAGCTGGGCAAAAAGAGGCTTGCGTTTTAATTCCGCCACATCGGCGGCGTGAATGGTGGCCAGCAGCGCCACGCCGCAGTTGGCTGCGGCAGCCATGGCAAACAGATCCTCCCGCACTGTGATCTCGTCCACGGCGATGATCTGGGGATTGGCGGCACGCAGCAGAATGGGGATGCCCAGCGCCTTGGGACAGCCGTCCAGCACATCCGTATGGCAGCCCACCGCCAGCTGCGGCGTTCCGTGGTGCATGCCCGCTACCTCACCCCGCTCGTCCACCACCGCCATGCGCTGGGCGGGGCGATCCTCCGCGCCGTCGGACAGGCTGCGGATCATATCCCGCAGCAGTGTGGTCTTGCCCAGCCCCGGCGGCGATAAAATCACCGTGGAGCGGAACCGGCCGTCCTCCCACAGCTGCGGCAGCACCGGAGCGGATATGCCCTCCTGCTCCCGGCCAATGCGGATGCAGACGGAGGATAGGTCACGCAGGTTGCGGCTGTCGCCCTCCCGCACCACCGCCGTACCGCACACGCCGATACGGAAGCCGCCGGGCGCCGTCAGATAGCCCTGCCCCAGCGTATCAGAGACGGCATAGCGGGAATAGCCCGTTGCCATATCGCACAGCTGCTCCAGATCGGTCTGCGCCACACGGGGGATCGGCTGCTCCTGCGAGGGCCACACCTCCCCCTCCGGCAGCAGCACTGTCATAGGCTGTCCGGCCCGCAGCCGCAGCTCCTCCGCCCGTGCCTTCTGGTGATCCGGCAGCTGCCGGGCCAGCCGCTGCCATTTGGCAGGCAGCAGCAGCGCCGCCTGTTCATACCGTGAGATCGCGTACCGCTCGTCCATCTGACCACTTCCCTGTCGTTTGTTATTGGATACTCCACTGTATGAAGAACGGGACAAGGTTATGACAGCAAAAAAACACCACGTCCCAGTTTGAGACGTGGTGTTTTATGGCGTGGGGATTCTATTGGTAATCGGTTCGCAGGGCAGCATGACTACTACATGGTATTACGCCGCACCATTGGGCGGCGGGGTGTGGTCACCCCGCCCTACGCAGCGCTTTCCGGTGGTGCGGTTTTTTATTGGACAGAGCGTTTCCGCTTTGCGGCACACCAAGTCAGCAGCATGGCGGCGTAGCCTAAAATCAGGTAAGCCGCAGCGTAGAGCACAAACGCCATTTCTGCCATGGTGAAGAACACCCACGTGCCCAGCAGGAACAGCGCGGCGAACAGCAGCGGCTGGAACCACGCCATGCGGACATTGCCGCCGGAGAACACCCCCAGCAGAACCGCCGTGATGGGATTCACCGCGAAAAACAGCAGGAAGATGACGGCCATGCCGTTGTCACCCTTGGCAAACGTGACGGCAAGCCACGGCAGCAGCAGCGCCACCAGTGCGGCGATCAGCAGAGGGATGATGGTGCGTTTCGTCATAGCGTCCTCCTTATCCCCCGTACAGGGCGGTAACCAACTGGGAATAGACCTGTTCCGGGTTCTTCTGGAACCGCTGGGCAAGATCCTCCGCCATCTCCTTTGTGGCGACCATCAGCTGCAGGCGCATAACGTTATCCACATCATCGTTGAGGTTCAGCTCCACGGTATAGGTACCGTTCTCCCGGCGCTCCACGGTGGAGCGTACCTGTGCGCGGCGAATCAGCTCCTGCCGGTGGGCGGCGATCAGCTTGTCCGCCTTCAGCCGCACGGAGAGGGGCAGGCTGGACTTGCAGATTTCGCTGTTTTTCAGTCCCTTGGGGGTGATAACATACTGCTGATGCTCGTTCAGGCGCAGATGATCCGTTTTGACCAGTTCGCTGAGACACTGGGAAAAATCGAAATAATCAATGCCGTCGTCGATCATGGTGAGAGCCTGCACATCGCTCAGCGGCATTGGCTCGGCCACACCCGCCGCCACGTACAGGATCAGGAATTTGATCTCCAGCTTGTCGCGGATAAATCCGACACTCATGCTATCACGCTCCCTTCTTCGTTTATCATACGGAAAATTCTCCCATTTGTCAACCTTGCCGTTCCCGCACCACCACATTGGCCTCGCCCAGCCATTGGCGGCATTCTGCCAGCAGCGCGGGGTGGCACAGGCATTTGCCCGCCATCAGCTTTCCCGTATCGGCAAGGCGGATCTTCACCGGCGATTCCCCCTCGAACATGGTCATCACCAGACGGATATGGCGAAACTCCACGCTGTCCAGACTGGGAACGCGCAGGAAAAGGGCGGCGTTTTTCGGCTCCTGGGGCTTTGCCGCCACTGGCGGCAGATTCTCGGTATTCAGGGGATAAATAGTGTCGCACATGATCTGTGGCGGCTTTTCGTCCCGCACCGACAGACGACCCTTTACCACCACCGGCGTGTTGACCGCCATATAGCTGCCGCACTGGTCGATGGTGCGGCTGAAGCACAGCAGTTCGATGGCCGCCGCCTCATCCTCCACCACCACATAGGCCATGAGGGAATTGTTCTTTGTGGTACGGGTCTTGCTGGAGGTGACGATGCCCGCCACGGTGACGTTCTGGCCGTCGGCAAAGCGGGTGGGGCCGTCCTCGTCATTGAAGTCCGCCAGAATGTCGTGGATCGGCAGCGCGCCAGCCGCGTGGGCAGCGGCACGGTAGTCATTCATGGGGTGGCCGCTGAGGTACAGACCCGTGGTCTCCTTCTCCATGAACATCCGTTCCGTGGCGGAGTACTCCGGAGTATCCGGCAGCGGAATGGCCGAGGGATGGCCGCCGCTGCTGCCGCCGGTCATGCTGAACATGTCCAGCTGTCCTTCCACATTGACCTTGCGGCTGTTGGCGATGGCGTCCAGCACCTTTTCATAGATCTGCATCAGCTGGGAGCGGTAGGCTCCCAGACCGTCAAAGGCGCCCGCCTTGATAAGATTCTCCACGGCCCGCTTGTTCATATCGCCGCAGTCAAACATCCGCTCGCAGAAGTCCTGAAACGACTGGAACGCGCCGCCGCTCTCCCGCTCCCGCACCAGCGCGCGGATGAAGCCCCGGCCGATGTTCTTGATGGCCACAAGGCCAAAGCGGATGCCGTCCTCCTCCACGGTAAAGCCGTCGTGAGAGCGGTTCACATCAGGCGGCAAGAGCCTGATATCGCAGTTGCGGCACTCGGCGATGTACTCGGACACCTTGTCGGAGTTATCCAGCACCGAGGTCAGCAGCGCCGCCATATACTCCTTGGTATAGTGGCACTTGAAGTACGCCGTCTGATAGGCCACCACCGCGTAGGAAACGGCGTGAGCCTTGTTAAAAGCGTAGTTGGCGAAGTCGTAGATCTCATCATAGATGGTCTGCGCGGTGGCCTCCGGAATGCCGTTGGCTACGCAGCCCTTGATATTCCGGGCCGCGTCGCCGTGGAGGAAGGCTTCCCGCTCCCGTTCCACGTCCTTGGCCTTCTTCTTGGACATGGCGCGGCGCACCATGTCCGCCTGCCCCAGCGAATAGCCCGCCAGCTCCTGAAAGATCTTGATGACCTGCTCCTGATAGACGATGCAGCCGTAGGTGCCCGACAGGATGGGCTTCAGCGACGGGTGCTTGTACGTCACCAGCTTGGGGTCGTGCTTGCAGGCGATGAACCGGGGGATGGATTCCATAGGGCCGGGACGGTACAGGGCTATGATGGCGGTGATATCCTCGATGGACTGGGGCTTCAGGCCCAGACACACGCCGGTCATGCCGGTGGATTCCATCTGGAACACGCCGGAGGTGCGGCCCTCCGTCAGCATGCGGAACACCTCCGGATCGTCCATGGGGATCTTCTCCATGTCGAAGTCCGGGGTGTGGCGGCGCACCATCTTTACCGCGTCGTCCAGCACCGTCAGGTTCCGCAGGCCCAGAAAGTCCATTTTCAGCAGGCCCAGTTCCTCCAGCGTGATCATGTTGTACTGGCAGACGATGGACTCGTCGTTGCGGGCCAGCGGCACATATTCATACACCGGCAGGCGGGTGATGACCACGCCTGCGGCGTGGGTGGATGCGTGGCGAGGCATGCCCTCCAGCGCCTTGGCGGTGTCGATGAGCTTCTTCACGCGGGGATCGCTGTCGTACAGGTCGGACAGCTGCTTGCTGAGCTTCAGGGCGTCGTCCAGTGTGATGTGCAGTGCGCCGGGGCCGGACGGCACCAGCTTGGCCACCACGTCCACCTCGGCATAGGTCATGTTCAGGGCGCGGCCCACGTCCCGGATGGCGCCCCGGGCGGCCATGGTGCCGAAGGTGACGATCTGGGCCACATGGTCATCGCCGTACTTGCGGCGGACGTACTCCACCACCTCGCCCCGTCGGGTATCGCCGAAGTCCATGTCGATATCCGGCATGGACACGCGCTCCGGGTTCAGGAAGCGCTCGAAATACAGCTGATACTGCATAGGGTCGATATCGGTGATATGCAGGCAGTAGGCCACCATGGAGCCTGCGGCGCTGCCTCGTCCAGGGCCAACGGGAATGCCCGTCTCACGGGCATAGCGCACGAAGTCCGACACGATAAGGAAATAGTCGGTAAAGCCCATTTTCTCGATCATGTCCAGCTCGTATTCCAGCTGCTGGCGGTAGGATGCCTTTTCCTCGCCGTAGCGGCGCTGGAAGCCCTCGGCGCACAGCTTGCGGAGATACGTGGGGGAATCGTAGCCGGGCGGCAGCTTAAATTCCGGCAGATGGTACTTGCCAAAGGTGAATTCCAGCTGGCAGCGGTCGGCGATACGCTGGGTGTTTTCCACCGCGTCGGGATAGCCGGAGAACAACTCCTCCATCTCCTGCGTGGAACGGAGGTAGAAGTTCTGGGGCTGATAGCGCATGCGGTTCTCATCGTCCACGGTCTTGCCGGTCTGGATGCAAAGCAGCACATCGTGGCTCTCGGCGTCCTCCTTCCGGAGATAGTGGGCGTCGTTGGTGCAGACCAGCGGGATGCCCGTCTCGTTGTGCATCCGCAGCAGGGCGCGGTTGACGATGGTCTGGTCGGGAATGCCGTGATCCTGCAGCTCCAGATAGAAGTTGCCCTCCCCCAGAATGTCCCGCATTTCCAGCGCGTAGGCCTTGGCCCCGTCGTAATCGCCGTTGATGATGCGACGGGGGATCTCACCGGCCAGACAGGCGCTGAGACCGATCAGACCCTCGCTGTGGGCGCGGAGCAGGTCAAGGTCGATACGGGGCCGGATGTAGAAGCCCTCGATATATGCCTGAGACACCATATAGGACAGGTTGCGGTAGCCCGTCTCGTTTTTGCACAGCAGCACCATATGGCGGGACTCGGTATCAAACTCATGCTGCTTGTCAAAGCGGGTACGGCGGGCCACATACACCTCGCAACCGATGACGGGGTGGATCCCCTCCGCCTTGCAGGCCCGGTAAAAGTCGATAGCGCCGTACATGGCGCCGTGATCCGTAATGGCGCAGGCAGTCTGCCCCATCTCCTTGACCAGCTTCGGCAGGTCACGGATGCGGCAGGCGCCATCCAGAAGGCTATACTCCGTATGGACATGGAGGTGGGCAAAGGACATTACCGCGCCTCCAATTCGTCCAGCATGTCGCTGAGCAGCTCCACGCCGGACACCACCAGCAGGCGGCAATGCTGGGTCACGCCCAGCTCCTGTGCGGTGGGAGTGCCCTCAATGTCCTTCTCCGCCAGCAGATCATGGCAGTCCAGCTTCCGGAACCGCTCGGTAAACCGGCGCTGGAAGTCCTGCGTCAGCTGGGTGGAGCGCTTTTTGCCATCGGGGCCGTTCTCCAGCGTGGCGGGATAGGCCGTGCCCAGCACCACCGCCGCGGCGTTGACCACGCCGCAAACGCCGCCGCAGCGCAGACCGCCGCCAAAGCCGCTGGCAACAGCCATGCTCTGCTGCTCCGTCAGGCCGGTGACGTCCGTAAAGGCCAGCAGCACCGCCTGTCCGCAGTTCAGACCCTTCTCATGAAATTCCTTCGCTCTCTGGCATCGTTTCAGTTTCGTCATAGCTTTCGTGCCTCCTCCATGATCTTTCGTATCCGATGGTTCAAACAGGATTTGCTGATGGGGGGATCAAACAGCGCCGCCAGCTGGGCCAGCGGCAGCTCCGGGTTCTGCAGCCGCAAACGGGCCGTTTCCTGTATTTTTTCCGGCAGCTTGTCCAGCTGTCCGGCGCTTTCCAGCTTTTTGATGGCTTCCTGCTGGGCGGCCACCGCGTCCAGCGTCTTGTTGACGTTGGCCATGTCGCAGTTCATGGCCCGGTTGGCGCCGTTGCGGATCTCCTTGTCCACCTTGGCGGTCATGATCTCGGTAGCGGCTACCGGCGCGCCCAGCGTGGTCAGCAGATCTTCGATATGCTCGGACTGCTTGAAGTAAATGACGGCGCTGCCGCCCCGCATGACGCTGCGAGGCAGGAAGCCCATCTCCTGCAAAAGCGCCGACACCTCGCGGCTGGCCTGCACGTGGGAGGTGGACAGCTCCAGATGATAGCGCTTTTCCGGGTCGGTGACGCTGCCGCCCGCCAGGAACGCGCCCCGCAGGAAGGCCGTGCGGCAGCAGTCGTCCTCCAGCAAGGCGAAGTTCACATGCAGCACCAGCGACTGGCGGGGATCGTAGCCCAGCGTGTCCAGAATGCGCCGCAGCTTCTCCGGCTCGGTGATCTGGAAGATCAGCTTGCCGCCGGGCAGGTCGTCCGACGGCAGCCGGTCGAACTTCACATTGAATGCCCGCTGGAACAGCCGGGGCAGACGGGCGGCAAACTCCGGATTCTCAGTGATGATCCGCACCTCCTGCATGGTGAAGGTGTTGCAGTACAGCAGCGCGCCGTAGCACTCGGCCCGTGCGCAGCACAGCCGCTGCACCGTGCCCCGGCACAGCTCCGCCTTGGCCTTATAGGAAAAAGATTGCATTGCCGCCCTCCTTGCTATGCAGGGTCTTTGGGTTTATATTCCTCGTAAATGGTCATCAGCTCATGGGCCAGATGACCGGGGTTGTGGCGCACCAGCCCGTTTTCCAGCGCGGCAACAGGCCGGTTGATCAGCTCCACGCCAAGAGCCCGGCACTTCTCCACGTCGTGGCGGATAGGCTCCGCACCCTCCTGCGCGTACCGCAGGGCGATGACCTCCGGGATGGGCGTGGAATTGGTCAGGCACAGCCGAAACAGCCCCGGATAGCTGTGGCTAAACAGCGCCTGTATGTGGTCGGAGACGGTATAGCCCTCCGTCTCCCCCTCCTGGGTCATGACGTTGCAGACGTAAAGCTTCAACGCTTTACTCTCCCTGATGGCATCCGCAATTCCGTCCACCAGCAGGTTGGGAATGATGCTGGTATAGAGACTCCCCGGCGCCAGCACGATCATGTCGGCGCTATGTATGGCCTCTACCGCCGCGCCCAGCGCCTTGGGATGCTCCGGCAGCAGGCGTACCGACCGGATACGGCAGTCCTGCTCCTTTTTACAATAGAAAATGTGGGACTCGCCCAGCACGGTAGCGCCATTTTCAAAGGTGGCCTCCAGCTGGACGTTTTCATTGGTCACCGGAAGCACCCGCCCCGTGATGGCCAGCACCTTGCTGAGACCCGCCACCGCCTTATCAAAGCTGGGCATAATGTCGTTCAGCGCCGCCAGCAGCAGATTGCCCAGACTCTGACCTGCCAGCGTGCCGTCGGCGAACCGGTAGGCCATCAGCTGAGCCATCAGCGGCTCGCAGTTGGCCAGCGATTGCAGGCAGCTGCGGATATCGCCGGGAGCGGCCATACCCAAGTCCTGCCGCAGCATACCGGTGCTGCCGCCGTCGTCCGCCACGGTGACGATGGCGGTGATATTCCGGGTATAGAGCTTCAGACCCCGCAGCAGCGTGCTCAGTCCCGTGCCGCCGCCGATGCCCACGATCTTCGGCCCCTGTTCAGGGGGGATATGATATAAGTTATGCCGCATAAAGCATCACGTTCTTTCCGATTTTTGCCCGTCAACGGGAGATATCCCGATGGCTCTCCGTCACGGCGAAGCCGACGGCGGTCAGCTTTTGTGCCAGCGCGTGAGCCACCGCTACACTGCGGTGATGGCCGCCTGTGCAGCCCACGGAGATCACCAGCACCGTCTTTCCCTCGGCGTTATACTGGGGCAGCAGGAACAGCAGCAGCTTCTCCAGCTGCGCCATGAATTCCTGTGTCTGGGGAAAAGAAAATACGTAATCCCGCACCGCAGCGTCCAGCCCCGTGCCGTTTTTCAGCTCCGCCACATAGTAGGGATTGGGCAGGAAGCGCACGTCAAACACCAGATCGGACTCCAGCGGCAGGCCGTGCTTGAAGCCGAAGCTCATCACGTCCACGTGAAGCCCCTGACGATCCCGCTCCCGGCCAAACAGATCCAGCAGCTCGCTGCGAAGCTTCCCCACCGAGAAGGAGGAGGTATCCACCACGTAATCCGCGTGATCCCGCACCGGCTGGAGCATCTGCCGCTCCAGCATTACCGCCTGCTCGATGCCGCGCCCCTCCGCCGACAGAGGATGGGCGCGTCGGGTCTCCTTATACCGGTTGATGATGGCGGCGGTGTCCGCGTCCAGAAACAGCAATCGGCAGTCCACATTCGTGCGCTTCAGCCGCTCCAGCGTGGCGATCAGCAGGTCGAAGGGTTCTCCCGCCCGCACATCGTACACCAGCGCCACCCGGTCATAATGACCGTGAGACGAGATGCAGAAATCGGCGAACTTCACCATCATCTCCGCGGGGAGATTATCCACGATGTAGTAGCCGATGTCCTCCAGAATAGAGGCGGCGCGGCTTTTGCCGCTGCCGCTCATACCGGTAATGATAAGCAATTCCATAGCGTCCTCCGTCAGTCCACCACGCGCACTTCCGGCTCCAGCGTCACGCCGGAGCGCTCCTTCACCCGCCGCTGTACCTCCGCCATCAGCGCCAGCACATCGGCGCAGGTGGCGCCGCCCACGTTGATGACAAAGCCCGCGTGTTTTTCCGACACCTGCGCGCCGCCGACGGTCAGGCCTTTGCAGCCCGCTTCCTCGATCAGACGGCCCGCGAAGTAGCCCTCCGGCCGCTTGAAGGTACTGCCCGCACTGGGATATTCCAGCGGCTGAGACGCCCTGCGGCGGGACATCAGGTCATCCATGCGGCTGCGGATGGCGGCGCTGTCGTCCTTTTCCAAAGCAAATTCCGCGTGGAGCACCACCGCGCCGGGGTGCTCCATCAGCAGGCTGTGGCGATAGCCGAAAGCCATATCGGCGCAGCTGAGGGTCTTGATGCCCTCGTCGGGGAACAGTACCGTCACGCTGTCGATGACCTGCGCCATCTCGCCGCCGTAGGCGCCCGCGTTCATGCACACGCCGCCGCCGACGCTGCCGGGGATGCCGTGGGCAAATTCCAGCCCCGCCAAGCCCTGCTGGCAGGCGAAGCTCGCCACACGGGCCAGCGTCGCGCCTGCGTCGGCTCTGACGCGGCCTGTATCGGTCAGGCAGACGCCCGCCATGTCGCGGGTATTGACGATCAGGCGATCCACCTCGCCATCCGGGAACAGCACGTTGGTGCCGTTGCCCAGCAGAAACGGACGTGCGCCGCATTGGTCGGCAAAGTTCAGCAAAAGCACCAGCTGCTCGGCATTTTGGGGAAAGGCCATTCGCCTAGCAGGACCGCCGATGCGGAAAGAGGTGTGCTTCGCCAGCGGTTCCTCCGCCAGAACGGTCAAGTCCGGCAGATAGTCCCGCAGTTTTTCGTCCAATTGCTCATACCAACGCATACAGCGCCTCCTTGTTGTGGGTGTTTCAGATGATCCGCTTGTTCTTCCCCAGCAGCGCCGCGCCGATGATACCGGCGTCGTTGCCCAGCTGGGCCTTGACGATCTTCGTCATTTTATCGTAGTTGCAGGGCAGACTATGAGCCGCTACCTGACGGCGCAGGGGAAGCAGCAGCTGTTCATCCGACTCGTTGCTGACGCCGCCGCCAATGGCCAGCGTGTCAGGCTGGAAGATGTTGATGATGTTCACGATTCCGGCAGTAAGGTAGCGGATATACCGGTCGCAGACCGCCTGCCCCACCGGACAGCCCTGACGAGCGGCGATAAAGGCCGATTGGCCGGACACATGATTGTCGTTTTCGGCGATGACCCGCGCCAGAATGCTGTCGGGGTGCTCCTGCCACGCCTTGGCGGTCTGGCGCTTCAGTGCGTTGGCGGAAGCGTACCGCTCCCAGCAGCCGCGGCGTCCGCAGGGGCACTCCTCGCCATCCATTTCGATGGACATATGGCCCACCTCGCCCGCCATACCGTTGGAGCCGTGGAAGATCTTTCCGTTATGGATGATGCCGCCGCCTACGCCGGTGCCCAGCGTGACGGTAATAAAGCGCTTGCTGCCCCGGCCGCCGCCCACATAGTACTCCGCCAGCGCCGCGCAGTTGGCGTCGTTTTCTATGTACAGGGGCAGGTCGCTGAGCTGGTGGAACAGCCGCCGAAGCGGCACGTTCCGCAGGGGCAGATTGCAGGTATACAGGATGGAGCCGCCCCGGATCTCCACCGCGCCAGGACAGCCCACGCCGATGGAAAAGATATCCGTCAGCTCGCAGCCGAAATCCTTGCACAGATCCACGCTCAGCGCGTGGATCGTCCATGCCAGCGCTGCCGGATCGGCGATACCGGCCACCTTCATTTTGCGGGTAGCCAGCAGTTGCCCTGTTTCGTCCACCAGCCCCGCCTTCAGGTTGGTGCCGCCAATGTCAATGCCGATGTATTTCATAAAAGGTCGCTTCCGTTCTGCTGGGTCATGGCGTCCAGCTTACTGTCAAATTGTGTGACGAAATCGCGGCCCGCGTTATAGCCGTATTTGGTCTGGCGGTTCTTCATGGTGGCGATCTCCACGATACCGGCCAGATTTCGGCCGGGCCGCACCGGAATGGTCACGATGGGCAAGGATACGTCCAGCAGCGTGTAGGTCTCCTCGCCCAGCCCCAGACGGTCATAGAACTTGCCGTCCTGCCACTGCTCCAGCTGGATCACCAAATCGATCTCCGTTTCAAACTGCACCGCACCCATACCGAACAGCTGCTTCACATCGATGACGCCCACGCCGCGAATTTCAATATAGTGTCGGATCAGCTCCGGCGCCGTGCCGTGGAGGGTATCGGAAATGCGCTTGATCTCCACCGCGTCGTCGGCTACCAGCTGATGGCCGCGCTTCAGAAGCTCGATGGCCGTCTCGCTTTTGCCGATGCCGCTGTCGCCCAAGATCAGCACGCCCTGACCGTAAATGTTCATCAGCACGCCGTGGCGGGTGATCTGAGGGGCCAGCGCATTATTGAGATAGTCAATGATATGACTGGTGGCGTCCACCGTATCACTGCCGGTGCGCAGCAGGGTGCGGCCATGCTTCTGGGCCATCTCCAGCAGCTCGTCGAACACCTCCAGATTCCGGGAGATGATCATAGCGGGAAAGCTGTAGCTCATCAGGCGGTTGAAGACCCGCGTCCGCTCCTCGGTGGTCATGCGGGAGAGAAAGCGCATCTCGCTCTTTCCCAATATCAGCAGCCGCTTGGTGTCAAAATAATCATAAAATCCCACCAGCTGCAGGGACGGACGGAACACGTCCGACACCGTGATAACGCAGGTATCGTAATCTCCGCCTTTGCAGAGGATCTCCATGTGGAAGTATTCAGCCAGCTTCTTGACGCTGGCGG
>ENA-UERC01000518-UERC01000518.1-human-gut-metagenome-genome-assembly--contig:-NODE-518-length-28788-cov-6.120616_pt1 | contig 28788 bp, 27 predicted proteins | sample MGYA00242955_ERZ507955 | MGnify/ENA primary metagenome ERZ507955 (study PRJEB26167, sample SAMN06115394) | human gut metagenome | host: Homo sapiens | place: China:Hubei | collected 2016-04-27 | study... | reverse complement strand
AGGTATAATATTGTTAAAGATGGAAAACCATCAGCACAGGAGGCAAGATTATGAATATTTTTGAGATGGCCCAAATTCCGTTGAATAAAGCGATTGAAGTAATGAAATTGGATGCTGGAGCGGCACAGATTATTGCTATGCCGGAGCGTACCATGGAGGTTGCTATTCCTGTAAAAATGGATAATGGCACTACAAAGGTATTCACCGGCTATCGCAGTCAGCATAGCACCATCCTGGGACCGGCAAAGGGCGGCGTGCGTTATCACCAAAACGTTAACATGGACGAGGTTAAAACTTTGGCGTTTTGGATGACTTGCAAATGTGCGGTAGCAGGCTTGCCTTATGGCGGCGGTAAGGGCGGCATTATTGTTGATCCTGCCAAGCTTTCCCAACGTGAGCTGGAAGCACTGACACGGGGATTTATTGATAAAATTGCTCCGATTATTGGGGAAAAACGCGATATTCCTGCACCTGACATGAATACCAACGCACAAATTATGGGTTGGATGATGGACGAATACAGCAAACTCACAGGTCAATATGAGCCTGGCTTTATTACCGGCAAGGCGATTGCTGTCGGCGGTTCGTTGGGACGCACTGCTGCAACAGGACGCGGTGTAGTAGTTGCTGCTTTAGAAGCCTTAAAGCTGAAAGGTATTGCGCCTCAGGAGGCAACTGCTGCTGTACAGGGATTTGGTAACGTAGGCAGCTGGACAGCTAAGCTTTTCTGCGACGCAGGCGTTAAAGTAGTTGCTTTAAGTGACGTTTACGGAGCTATCTACAATCCTGACGGTTTTGATTGCTATGCGGTTGATAAGTATGTTAAAGAAACTGGCAGTGTAGTAAATTTCCCTGGCAGTAAAGCAATCTCTAATGCTGAGCTTTTGGCAATGAAGGTGACAATTTTGTCTCCTTGCGCTATGGAGCTGCAAATTACGGCAGAAAATGCAGGCGCTGTACAGGCTGAAATTATCTGCGAGGGCGCTAATGGCCCTACTACTCCTGATGCAGATGCTATTTTAGACGCTAAAGGTATTTTAGTAATACCGGATATTTTGGCTAATGGCGGCGGTGTAACCGTAAGCTATTTTGAATGGGTACAGAACCTTTATCGGTACTTCTGGAGCGAGGAGGAGGTTATAGAAAAGCAAACTGCTATGATGATCAAAGCCTTTAAAGAAGTACATTCTAAAGCAAAACAATATGGTGTTGATATGCGCGTAGCTGCTTATATTGTGGCTCTTTCCAGCTTGGTAGAGGCAATGAAAATTCGAGGAATGTTTTAAAGACAGCTTAATATGAAGTGAAAAAGGAGGCAGCGATGGTAGCTTCCGATAAGACAGTATGATAACATTATTGATATAGGGTAGTTGCTATATAGTAGTGCGACATGAAAAAAGGCGATACTTGGTTTTCATAACTAGGTATTGCCTTTTTTAACTTCGACATGGGACGTATTAAAGTTAAAAAGGATGGTTATATGAATAATGAAATACTGTTCGATTTTGTTTTGTTGATAAATTCACGATTATGTGATATAATAAAAAAGACAATGAAAAGGAGTTTGAAATAATGGCTGTTAGTTATAAAAAATTATTCCACCTTATGATTGATAAAGGAATGACCAATGCTGAACTGATGGAAAAAGGTGGATTTAGCGCAAATATCATTACAAGGCTGAAAAGAAATAACTATGTTTCTTTGGATAGCATAGAAAAAATATGCAAGGTTCTTGATTGTGGCGTAGATGATATTTTGGAATTCTTACATGATAATGCGGAGGAGAAATAATGGATAAAAAAAGAGTAGGTCAAATCAAAAAACAATTTGATCTCGTTATACATAGCGATGAGAGCGCTAAAGTTGAATTTTGGTATGCACGTGAACTGATGTCGTTGCTTGGATATGAACGCTGGGAGAATTTTGATAAAGCCATCTCCCGTGCAATGGATTCGTGCGAAACCAGTGGTATCGAAGTTGATGATCATTTTCGTGAGGTCACGAAAATGATCGAGACTGGCAAGGGAGCACATAGACCAGTTAAGGATTATATGCTTACCCGTTATGCTTGCTATTTGATTGCACAGAATGGTGATCCCCAAAAAGAAGAAATTGCATTTGCACAGAGCTACTTTGCTGTGCAGACCCGAAAGCAGGAACTGATTGAGGAACGTATTTCCTTGATTGAGCGCACTGAAGCTCGTGGCAGACTGCGTGAATCTGAAAAGCGCCTTTCTCAGAATATTTACGAACGTGGTGTCGATGATGCCGGTTTTGGTCGCATTCGTTCTAAGGGCGATCAAGCTCTGTTTGGAGGTCATACTACGATGGATATGAAAGCACGTCTGGGGGTGAAAGATAATCGCCCTCTTGCAGACTTTCTTCCTACCCTAACGATTGCGGCAAAGAATCTGGCAACAGAAATGACCAACTACAATGTAGAAGAAAAAGATTTACAGGGCGAACGTGCTATAACTGGTGAACACGTACAAAATAATCTTTCTGTGCGCGAAATGCTTGGTCAGCGAGGAATTAAACCTGAAGAACTTCCTCCTTCCGAGGATATTAAAAAACTGGAGCGTCGTGTAAAGTCACAAGAAAAGAAATTGGCAGTACAGGCTGGTAGATTGCCTGAAGCGATATCGGATGGAGTTGTAGAAGATGGTGAATAAACTGGAACTCACATGGTACGGAAAAGACGAGCCGATTCGCATTGAACCTCGCTTGCTCATTGAGAATATAGTTCTATCCAATACTTCCGCTGCCCCAGATACCGAGAACATGCTGATTCACGGTGACAATTTGTTGGCTTTGAAAGCATTGGAGAGCAAATACGCCGGGAAGGTGAAGTGCATCTATATTGATCCGCCGTATAATATTGGCACAGCTTTTGAACATTATGATGACAACCTTGAACATAGCTTATGGTTAAATTTGATTCGTCCAAGACTCAAGATATTATGGACGCTGTTGCATAGATCTGAAGGAAGTCTGTGGATAAGCATTGATGATAATGAGCAGGCATATATGCGTGTTCTTTGCGATGAACTGTTTGGCCGGTCGAACTTTATTGCTCAAATTGTATGGCAAAAAAGATATTCGAGAGAAAATCGCGAATCGATTGGGGATATTCATGAGTATATTTTGGTGTATGCCAAAAAACCTGTACGCTTTAAGGAAGTACGTAATCTTGTTCCTATGACCGAGGAGCAGGCAAAAGTATATAAGAACCCAAATAATGATCCTCGTGGGAGATGGCGTCCTGTTCCGATAACGGCACAAGCAGGTCATGCAACTCCCGACCAGTTTTATGAAATCCAAGCGCCTGGCGGAAAAATTTATACTCCTCCACCAGGTAGGTGTTGGTCATTATCTAAGGTAACATTTCAAGAACTGCTTGCTGATGGTCGGATTTATTTTGGAAAAGATAATAATAGTCAGCCGAACAAAATTCGATATCTTTCAGAAGTGCCTGGTGTCGCACCTTGGACATGGTGGCCGAGCGATGAAGTGGGGCATACGGATTCTGCCAAGAAAGAGATTATGGCACTATTTGGAAAAGAGAATATCTTTGATACGCCTAAACCAGAAACATTACTTGAGCGTATTATCCACATTGCCACAAACCCAGGTGATCTAGTGTTAGATTCATTCCTCGGTTCTGGTACTACTGCTGCAGTTGCTCACAAGATGGGGCGTCGTTACATTGGCATTGAGATGGGAAATCATGCCTATACCCACTGCAAGGTGCGGCTGGACAAAGTGATCGCCGGCACAGACAAGGGTGGAATCACGAAATCTATAGGTTGGGAACAGGGTGGCGGTTATCGCTTTTATGAGCTTGCTCCAACTCTCATTAATGAGGATGACTTTGGGGAGTACATTATTAACTCTGAATACGATGCAGATATGCTTGCTGCCGCTGTTGCCCTGCATGAGGGCTTTCGTTATCAGCCGGACACCAGCCTGTTCTGGAAGCAATCTGTGGGCAATGAAAACAGCTATCTCTTCGTGACCACACGGCATCTCAACAGCACCTATTTGGATTCTATTAAAGACACGATGGAGGACGGAGAATATCTCATCATTGCCTGCCGTTCCTTTGACAGCGGTCTGGACAAGGCATATAGCAACATTACCATCAAGAAAATTCCTCAGATGCTTCTCAGCCGCTGTGAATTTGGCAAGACTGACTACAATTTGAACATCGTGCATCCTCCAGTATATGATGATGAATGGGATGAGGAGGATTGTGATGAATAATTATTTTCCTCAATACACCACGGATTATATCAGTGGTGTCATGTCCCTGCGCACACCGCAAAAGGATTCACTCAAAATTCTGGAGAAAATCGTAAATAGAGTTGATCTGCGTAAGGGCATGAATTTGAAGGCTGCCTTGGGGGCGGTACACGCCATGTATCCCATCTGCTCGGACTTTGAGAGAGATTTTATGTCCCTGACCTTTGCCTTGGCAACAGGTGTGGGCAAGACCCGTTTGATGGGTGCGTTTATCGCCTATCTGTATACTCAGCACGGCATCAAGAATTTTTTTGTCGTTGCGCCGAACACTACCATCTATGATAAGCTGAAAAAAGACCTTAGTGACTTTAATAGCCCCAAGTATGTGTTCAAGGGCCTTGGCTGTTTTGGTACTCCTCCGCAGATAATCACGGATGATGATTACAAGGAACGACAGCTCCCAATATTTGAATCCGATATTCGGCTCTTTGTCTACAACATCGATAAGTTCAATAAGGAAGGGGCCAACATGAAAAAGGTGAACGAGATGATCGGGGACTCGTTCTACCAGTACCTCTCCAATCTGCCGGATCTGGTGCTTATCATGGATGAATCCCACCACTACCGTGCAGAAAAGGGTGCACAGGCCTTGAATGAACTGAATCCGCTGTTGGGTTTAGAACTGACCGCTACACCTCTCGTTGTCAAGGGAGCGAAGCAGGTGCCGTTTAAAAATGTGGTATTTGAATACCCGCTATCAAAGGCTATCGAGGATGGCTATACTCGTACCCCATTTGCGGTTACCAGATCTGATATCGATTTTTACAATTTCGGTGATGAGCAACTTGATAAAATGATGCTTCTTGACGGCATCACCTGTCATGAAAGCACTAAGCGTAAACTGGAGGTCTATGCCGCCAATTACGGAAAGTTTCTCGTGAAGCCATTTATGCTTGTTGTCTGCAAGGACACTGACCATGCTGCGTGGGTGGAAAGTTTCATCAAATCCGATGAATTCCGTAACGGTGTATACCGTAACAAAACCATCATCGTTCATTCCAAACTGAAAGGCTCCGAGACAGAGGCAAACACCCGCCTGCTCCTTGATGTTGAGAACCCGGATAACCCGGTGGAAATCGTTATCCATGTCAATATGTTGAAAGAGGGATGGGATGTCAATAACCTCTATACCATCGTGCCGCTCCGTACCGCTGCATCCAAGGTTCTGCGTGAGCAGATGGTCGGCAGAGGTCTGCGTTTGCCGTATGGTGAGCGCACCGGGGACAGAGATGTGGATGCGGTCATGCTAACTGCCCACGATAAATTTAATGATATTATTGAAGAGGCGCAGAAAGGCGATTCCATCTTCAAAGCCGGTAATGTCATCAAGGTTGAAGAAATCGTGCCGGAACAGACTACTTACACCCAGTTGACCATTGAGCTTCCTACAGATACTGCCCTTGAAAAAGCCTATGAGCATACGCAGTTGCCAAAAACGGATACTACGGATGCTCTTCTGAAAAGGGCGGCTGAAATCATCAACACAGAAGTTTCTCATCACATTCAGCACACACCGGGTCATACTGTAACTCCGATACAGGCTCAGCAGATTGTAGAAACGGTCAAGCAAAAGGTTGTCGATGACAAGGACTTAGGTGTGATTTTCAAAGAAAATGAAATGCCTCTGACTACATGGATGCTCTATCAAACGGAAGAAACCCATCGTGCTGCCGTTAGCAAGTTCATTCCTATCCCCCGCATCAAGGTTACCGATGCAGGTGTCGAGGAATATGTGTTCTTAGATTTTGACCTCGATATGTCTGAATTTACCCATGTGCCTATCAAGAATGAACTCCTCGTGCAGAACTTGGAGGATATGCAGGACAGACAGCGCATCAAGGGTGAAGATATCGATTTTGAGGGTTATAATCCGAAAAAGGTCATTCTGGAGCAACTTCGTAAAAAGCCGGAAATCGACTATGAAAAATGCTCTGCTCTGCTGTTCAAACTGATTACGCAGGTTTGCGACTACTATGTAGACCGCTACGGCATCAATGGTATGCAGAATATTATTATGATGTACAAGCGTGACATCGGCAACAAAATCTATAAGCAGATGCTTCAGCACTTCTACTGCGAGAACGGATTCCTGCAGGAAGAAGTGATTGGCACGAGGAACTATAATCTACAGCAGTCTTATAGCTATGTTGAGCGTGTAGACCTGTTTTCCACGTATACCAGCAAAATACAATCGGTACTGTTTGATGGCATCAAAAAAGGTGTGTTTGATAGAGCAAAGTTTGACAGTCACCCGGAATTGCTTCTGGCACGAGTTTTGGAATATGATTCCCATGTGCAGAACTGGCTTCGTCCGGCTCCGCAAGAATTTAATATCACCTATAATCATGGTCATTTCTATGAGCCGGATTTTGTTGTAGAAACTGAAAGTGTCATTTACCTCGTTGAAGTCAAGGGCGAAGACAAACTCAACGATCCGGATGTCATAGCCAAGAAAAAGCGTGGTATCCAGTATTGTGAAGTTGCGACCCGATGGGGAAAAGCAAACGGATATAAGGAGTGGCGATATTTGTTTATTCCTTCTAAACAGGTCATGCCGAACTCCTCATTTATGCAGTTGGTACAGCGTTTTGAGGTTGCTGAATAGAGAAAAGAGGTGAGTCTATGAATGGACTAAATATATATTTTTCCGATTTTTTCAATGTGGATGAGGATATAATCGAATCATATGGGGCAGTCAATATTTCTCTGATAAATGATATGCCGCTGTTTGTTGATCCATTTCTGCTCTTTAATAGTGAAAAACCGGAATATCAGCAAATCCACAATAATATTATTTCTTATCTTCTGTTTTTACAGGAGCAAGCAAAGAAATATCCCAATCCACCTCCTGGAATGCTTAAGACATGGTATCACTTTTCTGAAGTAAAACAAACATGGTTGGGGTTTAGCTTAGAAGGAAACTCTGGGCGTGGGCTTGGACGGGATTTTGCTGTGAATATCCACAAAGGTCTTCAGACTATTTTCAAGGACTTTGGCAAAGAAACTATAACCATAAGTTCTCACTTAGAAAAACTTTGTCTTATCAGTCCTTTAGTTGGTCGTGATAAAATCAGTGATTTTACAACAAATTTCACAAAAAAGTATTTGTTGGAATACACAGAGACTTTTGCAACCACCTATCTGGAGCCTGAGCAGTGCCGGAAGTTTTCTGTCCCTCGTGTTGAGTTTTGTGCAGATACACATACATGGAAATCTAAAGAGTATACGCTTCCTTGCTATGATGGAGATTATGTTCTTCTAACTCCCCGTGATATGCTCACCCGTGATGATACTTTCATCAATAGAGGAGATATGATTGGGAGCCTGCAAAATATCGCACCATCTGTGGAAAACGCCACACTGCGTTTTGCTCTTAATCAGTATTTGAGCGATGTTTTGCCTCGCAAGAAAAAAGAAATGAGCCGTACTGAGAAAGAACATGCGGCGACTGCGTTAATAGCCGAATATCCGGAAATTATCGACCATTACATTAAGTACAAAGAAGATAACGAAGAGCAGGCAACTTCTATAAGCAAACAAGTTGTTCAAGAAGTGACGCAGTTGTTTAACTGTCAATTACAGGAACTAGCTTCTCTGTTGTACACACGAACTGGATTTTATGCCTCCGCTGGAAACTCCCATGACGAAGCGTATGCCCGTGTTATGTTCTTAAAAACCGTTATAGAAGATATGGATGGTTATCGAATTTTCTATATCAACGGCAAACCTTTAAGAAGAGAAAATGATTTGCAGATTATGTACCGCCTTGTATGGTATGCTACGGAATTCGATGTCAATCGTGAGGTTAATAACGGTCGGGGACCTGTCGATTTTAAGGTTTCAAAGGGCGCAAGAGATGCTACACTCGTGGAATTTAAGCTGGCATCAAATACGAAGCTAAAAAAGAATCTCTCAAACCAGGTAGAAATCTATAAGGCAGCAAATTGTACTGATCGGGCGATAAAAGTAATTCTTTATTTTACAGAGGAGGAGTATGCTAAGGTAAATGCCATCTTGAATGATTTGGAGTTGCAGGGGTGCCCTGATATCGTACTGATTGATGCCACGAACAATAAACTTTCCGCTTCAAATGTCGGATAACAAAAAAGACCACACAGCCGACATGTAGTCAGTTGTGTGGCTTTGTGGTTTTGACTATTCATGCCAAGTTGCTGGGAAATAGACGTTCTATTTGGTTCTTACATAATTTGCATTTGCGAAATTGATACACAAGGTTGATTTTGTATAGTAATGGTACGGTGGTTCAGCTACTACATAACAATTGAATAAAATGTTAGATCATATAAGAAAAGAAGTTGGAGTAATCCGACACGGTATCGGTACACCGGAAGTGACGAACTGCTCCACTACGCCTTTGGCTCTGTTGGCAGGAGCTGTATGAAACAGAACTCGACTTTGATTTTCAGAGCCGATTACATAGAACATCACTTTGAAGCGAGAGCGAAGCTCCCGCCGATTTTTGGTGTTTTGTGTAATCGGCTCTTTTTGTTTTGTCATTTTTACAAAACATGGGTCAATGCCGAAAGCGTGAATTTGAAAAATCGGCGAAAACGAAAAGTTCGGATAGGGTAGAGCAAGATTTTACCATGGGTTCAAATTTCGCCTGTTGCTCATTTTGTCAACATGGAATCTTGCTGGGGAGTGCTTTCTACAAACCCTGCTCTGTTCCGCAAAACGGGGGCGATACGGATGACGCTGATTTTCAATTTTCAAAAAATGAAGGAGAAACCGAATGGAAAAAACCTGCAACACACAGAAACGCAACTACATTGGAAAACCTGTCTGGTTGATGGAGAACATGTCGATTTTCTGCACAGTTTGAATATTTACGGCATGAAAAAATCCGAGTTTATTCGTGAAGCAATCTCCGGTATAACCATTTTATTTGCTTGCTTATGCCGTTATTCTATGTACCATATAATTTTCACAGCACATACTCAAAAATTCTTTTTCATAAGCACTTAGCTTAGAGGCAGGAAAACGGCTTCTATTTATGGAATTATAATAAAATACTTATTATGTGAATTTTGGCTAAAGCGGCAGAAAAGACAGGAGGGAGTACAATGTTGTTAGGCATAGATGTAGGCGGTACCTTTACGGATGCGGTGCTGCTGGACAAGCAGCAGGTACTGGCACAGGCTAAAGTACCAACAACTCATGATGATGTTTTGCAGTGTCTGTTGGCAGCTTTGGACGCTGTGCTGCCACAGGTAGCAAATGCGGCGCAGCAGCTGCAAAGAGTAGTTATTTCCAGTACCATAGTTACTAATGCTTTGACGGAAAATAAACTGGATCCCGTATTTTTGGCTGTAATTACCGGTCCGGGTATGAATATTCAAGGGCATGTGCCCGTTACGCCTTATTATTTAAGCGGCTATGTAGACCATAGGGGTAAAATCACGGCACAAATTGATTGGACTAAGCATAGAGATTTGCTGAATAAAAAGGGCAGCGGTTCCTGCGCTGTCAGTGGTAAGTTTGCTGTGCGTGACCCGCAGCTGGAATTTCAGGCAGAACATGAATTGAAAAAATGCGGCTACCAAAAGATCTTTTTAGGCAGTGAATTAAGCGGAGAGTTAAATTTTGTGCGCCGTACTAATTCTGCATATTTTGCAGCGCAGGTATATGAACTGTTTAAAAAATTTAGTCAGCGTATAACAAGAGCTTTAGTAGAACGAAAAATTAGTGCGCCCGTGCATATTTTAAAGGCCGACGGCGGTACTGTTCCCTTAGAGGTGGCGTTAGAGCAGCCGGTAGAGGCTGTTTTTACCGGTCCTGCTGCTTCCGTTTTGGGTATTGCTGCTTTGGCGGCACCGTCTGTAAACAGTATCTCTTTAGATGTAGGCGGAACTACCACGGACATTGCTTTTTGGGAGCGCGGTCTGCCGTTGATGGATAAGCGAGGTGCTTTAATCAATGGCTATCCTACGGCAGTACGTTCTTTTTATATGCGTAGCATTGGCATTGGCGGCGACAGCAGAATTCATAAATTAGCTGACGGCAGCTATAAAATAGGCCCTGAGCGGGAAGGACCTGCGGCTGCTGTGGGCGGCAGCAAAGCAACACTTTCTGATGCTTTAATTGTTGCCAATTACGTAAAATTTGGTGATGAGCAAAAATCATGGCAAGCCTTACAGGCTTTTGGCAGCGAACCTATTAACGAAGCCGGAAAAATTATTGCCGCCGCAGTTGATGCTATTCAAAAGGTTATTCAAGAAATGCTAGCTGAATGGGCAAAACAGCCTGTTTATACAGTGGACGACGTTATTAAGGGTACCGAATTTGTACCAGTGCGGCTTATCGGCGTTGGCGGCGGTGCTCCGGGCTTTATAAAAGTCCTAGGTGAAGCTATGCAATTACCGGTAGATATTCCTTTGGGTGCAATGGTAGCCAACGCGGTGGGCGCGGCAGTGGCGCGCCCTACCTTGAGCGCCGGACTGCGAGCCGACACTACCGACGGCTATTATATTATTCCTGAAAGCGGGAGGCGGGAAAAGCTGCCTCGTAGCTTTAATAAGCACATGGCAGAAGAGCTGCTGCGGCAATGGTTACTGCAGCAAACAGAGGAATGGCTGCTGCCGGATAGAGAAACGGAGCTTATCAGTTATGAGCATTTTAATACTGTCCATGGCTATTACGATACAGGCGATATTTATAGCCTGCGTATGCAGCTAAAACCGGGAATTTTGCATAAGGTTCAGGGCAGGGAGGTGGCTTTCTAATGGCTAAGAATACTTTGGGTTTAGTATTTTTTCCTGCTTTTGATTGGATGATTAGTCCGGGGCATCCGGAGCGTCAGGAGCGGCTGCTCTATACTCGCGACCAATTAGAAGAAGAAGGACTTTTTGACTGTGAGGAAATTCGCGAATACCGTCCGCGGTTGGCAGAAATTGTCGATTTGCAGCGAGCGCATATAGGAGTGCCTGCTATTTCCCGGGTAATAACACCGGCACATTTAACTTCGGCAGGAGGTTGCTTAACGGCTGCCGATGCCGTTATGCGAGGCGAGGTTAAGCGTGCTTTTGCGCTAGTGCGGCCGCCGGGACATCATGCTATGCGTGTTGTCCACGGAATTCGTGGATTTTGTACTGTTAATATTGAGGCAATAATGGTAGAATATTTAAGGAGCAAGTACGGTGTGCGTAAAATTGCTGTGGTAGATACGGACGTACATCATGGAGATGGCTCCCAAGATGTTTTCTATCATGATCCCAACACATTATACATTTCCTTTCATCAGGATGGGCGCACGCTTTATCCCGGAACAGGCTTTCCTGAAGAAGCAGGTAGTCCGGCAGCGTGGGGAACAAATATTAACCTGCCGCTGCTGCCCGGAACAGGCGACGAAGGTCTGCACCGTTTGTATGATGGCCTTATCAGTCATATTTTGGAGGATTTTCAGCCGGAGCTAATTATTAACAGCGCCGGACAGGATAATCATTTCAGTGATCCACTAGCTTCTATGCAGGTTACTGCCTCAGGCTATGCACGTTTGGCAGATAAGCTGCAAGCGGATATTGCGGTGTTAGAAGGAGGATATTCTATTGAAAGCGCTTTGCCTTACGTTAATACCGGTATCATTTTAGCCATGGCTAATATGGATTACAGTAAGGTAGTGGAGCCGGATATGAGCTTGCTGCGTCGACAGGATCCACGCTGCAATCAACGGGTGGATCAGCTGATTAAGCAGGCGGGAGAAATTTATTTTGGGCGCGCAGCAATGCAGCAACGTCTTCTTGCTAAATGCGGTGGTACTTGGCAGCGGCGTAAGCACATTTATTATGATGAGGAAGGGATTCGTGAGGAGCAGGTAGAAACCTTGCGGTATTGCGGCTATCATGCCTGCAGTGGCTATTTTACTATTCAAACGGCAGCGGAAGGTACTCGCTTTGGCGATCAAAGTGCGTTTATCGTTTGTCTGCCGCGTGACATTTGTCCACGCTGCCGTCAGCATGCTTACGATGAAGCACTGCGGGAGAAAAAGGCAGGCAAATGGCAGTATGTGCTGGTACAGCATATTGCTGTGGGAGAGATAGAAGCACTTTAATAATTTTAATAAAAAGTAAGCACAGCAAAAGCTTCTGCGCTTAGAAAAAGAGGTATATGCATGTTTAAAGAATTAGTAGTTGCTACGCATAATCAGGGCAAGGTGGAAGAGTTTAAAACTCTTATGCAGGGATTGCCCTTAGAAATTAAATATTTGGCAGATTTTGAGCCGGTGGAAGAGCCTGTGGAAAATGGGCGCACCTTTGCTGCTAACGCTCGTTTAAAGGCTACCTATTATGCTAAAAAATTAGGTAAAGTATGTATTGCTGATGACAGCGGCTTGGAGGTACAGGCATTAGACGGCGCTCCCGGTGTACGCAGTGCCCGTTATGCAGGGGAAAAGGCTACTGACGAAGAAAACAATAATTTACTTTTGCATAATATGAAATTTCAGGTAAAACGTACCTGTCGTTTTCGCTGCGCCTTGTGCGTGGTACAGCCTGACGGTAAGGTACTCAACGAAGTGGACGGAATTTGTGAAGGTATGCTGCTGCACGCTCCCTTGGGAGAGGAAGGCTTCGGATACGACCCGCTGTTTTGGTCGACGGAACTGCACAAGGGCATGGGTGAGGCCAGCATGCAGGAGAAAAATAAAATCAGTCATCGCGGCAAAGCAATTCGCAAATTGATGGCTATTTGGGGCAAAAAGAAATGAAAATAGGTATTACCGGCGATACTCACAGCAGTATGCAGGCTATGCGCAGGCTGCTCAGTATTACCCCGCCGGTTGATTTGTGGCTGCATACGGGAGATCATGCTGAGGACGCCAATCTGTTGCATAATATGACAGGAATTCCTACAGTTTCCGTTAAGGGAAATTGTGATATTGTTGATAATAAAGCTAAAATAGATGAGTTTTTGACATTAGAAGGTTATAAGCTGTGGTTGACTCACGGTCATAAATATATCCGTTGGAATACCAAATCCGATATGGGTTACTGGGCGAAGGAGCTGGAGCAGGATATTGTGGTTTTTGGTCATACGCATATCCCTATGTGTGAATATTACGGCAGCGCCTTGCTTATTAATCCCGGCAGTCCTTCTCGACCACGCGGCGGCAGTAAACCAGGATTTGCCGTGCTTACTTTGCAAAAGGGCACTGTGCCGCAGGTAGAGTTTTTGCAGCTGACATAAAAATAACTATAATATTTCGTAAGGATTTCACTTGCAATATCAGAGAACTTCATATACAATATAGTGTATACTAATGATTACTAATTGGAGGTAAATTGTATGACAATGACATTGCGTGAAGAAGCTATTAAACTGCATTTAGAAAATAATGGTAAGATTGCCGTAGTAAGCAAAGTGCCTATTGCCAATCGTCATGATTTAGCAATTGCTTATACTCCCGGCGTTGCTGAACCCTGCAAGGATATTAAAGAAGATAAAAACTTATCCTTTGAATATACTTGCCGCGGCAACATGGTAGCTATTATTACCGACGGTACCCGCGTACTGGGCTTAGGCGATATTGGACCAGAAGCTGCTATGCCTGTAATGGAAGGCAAGGCTGCTCTGTTTAAAACCTTTGGTGATGTTGATGCTGTGCCTGTTTGCCTGGCAACAAAAGATCCTGACGAATTTATCCGTACTGTAAAGCTGCTGGAGCCTAATTATGCAGGCGTAAACCTAGAGGATATTTCTTCTCCCAAATGTTATGATATAGAAGATCGCCTTAAAGAAATTGCCGAGATTCCTGTTTTTCATGATGACCAGCACGGAACTGCTATTGCTTGCTTGAGTGCTGTTATCGGCGCTTTGCGTTATGTGAAAAAAGATTTCCGTACCGCTCGCTTTGTAGTTAACGGCTGCGGTGCTGCCGGCAGTGCTATTGGTCGCTTGCTGGTAAACATGGGTGCGCAAAATGTTGTGATGGTTGACCGTTGGGGCATTCTTTATGACGGTATTGATCAAAAACTGGACCGGGTGCAAACTCAACTAGCTAAAACTACCAACAAAGAGGGCTTGAGAGGTACTTTGGCTGATGCTGCTAAGGGTGCAGATGTTTTGATTGGCGCTTCTGCTCCGAATGTATTCACTAAAGAAATTATGCAGAGCATGGCAGAAAAGAACGTAGTTTTTGCTTTGGCAAACCCTGTGCCGGAAACCAGCTATGATGCTGCTAAAGAAGCAGGCGTAACTGTTGCAGGTACCGGACGCAGCGACAGACCTAACCAAGTAAACAACGTAACCGTATTCCCAGGCGTGTTCCGCGGCGCTATTGACGTTCGTGCCCGCGCTATCACCGAAGAAATGAAGGTTGCTGCGGTATTTGCTATTGCCGAATTGATTGACGAAAAGGATTTGCGTGAGGATTATGTCGTTCCCGACGCATTCGATCCCCGCGTTGCTCCGGCTGTTGCGGCAGCGGTGGCCAAAGTGGCTATTGAGAGCGGCTTGGCTCGTAAAATTGTCGATCCGGAAGAAGTAAAGGCTAATACTGCTAAGCGCTTGGCTCGTTAAGGAGGCACACCATGAGAGAAATCAATGTTAGTGAAGTAACCTCTACTATCGCTAAATTATGTATGGATTCCTGCTACTATCTGCCTGAAGCGGTTAAAGCAAAAATTAAGGCTGCCGCTGCTACGGAAGAATCTCCATTAGGTAAAGAAATTCTTAATACCTTAATCGAAAACTATGAATTGGCGCAAAAAAAGGCTGTTCCCCTGTGCCAGGATACTGGCTTGGTGGTTGTGTTTTTGGAAATCGGACAAGAGGTACATTTTGTAGGCGGCGATTTGTATGAGGCTATTCATGCAGGCGTTGCCAAAGGTTACGTAGAAGGCTATTTGCGCAAATCCTCTGTTGGCGATCCGGTATTTGACCGCAAAAACAGCGGCGACAATACTCCTGCTATCATCCATACTAAAATTGTTCCTGGTGAAAAGGTTAAGATGATAGTATGTCCTAAAGGCTGCGGCAGCGAAAATATGGGCGCTCTTAAAATGCTCAAACCTGCTGACGGCGTTGAAGGCATTAAAAAATTTGTAGTAGATACCGTGCGTGCAGCAGGCCCTAACCCTTGTCCCCCTATTACCGTAGGCGTTGGCATTGGCGGCAATATGGAGCGCGCAGCTATTTTGGCTAAATATGCTTTGACTCGTCAGTTAGGGGAACATAATGCTGATCCACGCTATGCTAAGCTGGAGGACGAGTTGCTGGAGCTGGTTAATAAAACCGGCGTAGGTCCTTCCGGCCTTGGCGGCAGAACCACTGCTTTAGGCGTAAATGTTGAATTTACCCATACACATATTGGCGGCATGCCTTGCGCAGTTAATTTGAACTGCCATCAAGCCCGCCGTGCGGAAGCAGAACTGTAAGGAGGGCTAAATAATGAGTGAACAAGCAACTATTAAATATATTCAAGCGCCTCTGACTGCTGAAACTGTTAAAGATTTGCATGCAGGCGATGTAGTGCGCATCAGCGGTTATATTTACACTGCACGCGACGCTGCGCATAAGCGTTTATATGAAGCTTTAGGACGCGGCGAAAAGCTGCCCTTGGATTTAAAGGATAATGTTATTTATTATGTTGGACCCACTCCTGCTAAACCAGGCGAGGTGGTTGGCAGCGCCGGTCCCACAACCAGCGGCCGTATGGATAAATATACTCCGACTATGATTGAGCAGGGTATGCGCGGTATGATTGGTAAAGGTCTGCGCAGCCAAGAGGTTATTGATGCCTGCGTTAAACACGGCGCTGTGTATTTTGTGGCTATAGGCGGTGCAGCAGCAGTAATTACCCAATCTATTAAGAGCGAAACTATGATTGCTTACGAAGATTTAGGTCCGGAAGCTATTCGCCGTTATGAAGTCAAAGATTTTCCTGCTATCGTTTGTATAGATAGTGAAGGTCATGATTTTTACAAAGCTGGTATTGCTAAATATAGTAAAGAGTAACAAATTTTACAAAATCGGGATAATGATAAGTTATCCCGATTTTTTGTGGTTTTAATATTGACAAAAATACTAGGATAAGTTATATTGTCAATATTCGCTTATTATATAAAGCTGTTTAAGGAGTGAAAAATGATGAAAAAATTATTTATTGCTGTTTTGGCCTTAGTCAGCATTGCCGTTGTAGCTGCTGGCTGCGGTGGAGAGAAAAAGGCAGCTCCTGCTGCTGACAAAAAGGTTGTTTTGAAGGTTGGCGCTACCGCTGTTCCTCATGCGGAAATTCTTAACCATATCAAAGCCAATTTAGCTAAAGACGGTGTAGAAATGGAAGTAATTGAGTTCAGCGATTATGTAAAGCCTAATCTGTCTTTGAATGACAAAGAGCTGGACGCTAATTTCTTCCAACATGAGCCTTATTTGAACAAATTTGCTGTTGAGCGCAACATGAAGCTTATTTCCGCTGGCAAGGTTCACATTGAGCCTATGGGTATTTATTCCGAAAAAATTAAAGATTTAAACAATGTTCCTAACGGTGCTAAAATTGCTATTCCTAACGACCCCACTAACGGCGGACGTGCATTGGCAATTTTGCAAAGCGCTAAGCTGTTAAAATTGAAAGACGGCGTTGGCGTTAATGCAACCGTAGGCGATATTACCAGCAATGAGAAAAAGCTGCAAATTGTAGAAATCGAAGCAGCTTTGCTGCCTCGTTCTATGGGTGACGTTGATTTGTCCGTAATCAACTCTAACTTTGCAATGGAAGCAAAATTAAATCCTGTTAAGGATTCTTTGTTTACCGAGCCGAAAGAATCTCCTTATGCTAATGTTGTAGCTGTTCGCCAAGGCGACGAAAAACGTCCGGAAATTCAAAAGCTGATGAAAGCTTTACAGTCTCCCGAAACAAAGAAATTTATCGAAGAAAAATACAAAGGCGCAGTAGTTCCTGCATTTTGATTTGTAATGAAGGATTTAGAGAATGTATACATTTCTCTAAATCCTTTTTTTATATGCAAAAGTAAGCGTTTTCGAGTATAATGTAAGTAGCGTATAGTTTAAAGCGTATGAAGGGGAGGGTATTATGAGTCAGGAAGAAATTAAAAAATTTATTGCTGATGCTAAAATTGATCAACCGGCTACGGTAGAGGAATTTCATCAAGCCGTAAAAGATGCTTATAAAGACAGAACCAGGCAAGTATATTTTATTTGGCGCAAGCTGAAAGAATTATATCCTGAAGTAGACGCTAACAGAGTTATTCGTGAAGGAAGCTATGATTTTGGCCTTTATCAGGGAGAAAAAATTGCTGCTAAATTTGGCGGCGGAGAAAATGTTGGGCCTAAAGAAGCTTTGCTTGGACAAACGTCACGCGGCGGCTTGCTGGTATTTGAGCAGACTATTGAACAGCTTGAAGATGATAAAGCCGTAAAAATTTTTCATTGCTGTCCTCATGTTGAAGCGTTAACCGAAATGGGATTAAATAAGGAAGAAATAAAAATGTTCTGCCGTGATATGCTTGGTCATTGCGATTATGCTATTTGCAAGCCTTTTACGAATGTGGAGATTGATTTTCCTACAACTATTGCTGATGGTGAAGGTCATGGCTGTGCAATGACTATTGTGCGTAAGCAGAACAAATAATTATAGGAGTAAGCAATGATTAGAAAACCTACATTTATTGAAGCTTTAGTACCTCTTTTTGGTATGGTTTTATTGTTAGGCGTTGGTTACGGCAAATATGGCCTGCCCATACAATTTTTGTTAATCGTGGCGGCTTTTTTGGCGTCGATTACTGCTAAGCGCTGCGGTTATAGCTGGCAGGATATGATTAACGGTATAGCCGAAAAAATCACCAGCAGCCTGCCGTCTTTGCTGGTTATGGTTTGCGTTGGCGCGATGATAGCCAGCTGGATGATCTCCGGTACAATACCTATGATGATTTATTATGGCATTAAAATCATTGACCCGCAGTTTTTATTCGTGACGGCATTTTTTGTAACAGCGGTTATTTCTACCTTTACAGGCACTTCTTTTGGCAGTGCGGGTACTGCCGGTGTGGCTATTATGGGTATAGCCATTGCTTTGGGCGTGCCTTTGGAAATTGCTGCCGGTGCTGTAATTTCCGGCGCTGTTTTCGGAGACAAGCTGTCTCCATTGTCTGATACTACTATGCTGGCGCCTATTGCCGCAGGCAGTGAGCTGTATGACCATATTAGGCACATGCTTTATACCACAGGTAGCGCTACCATTTTGTGCATTATTGCTTATACCGGTATTGGTTTGACCATGGACGTTTCCAAGATGACCAATCCCGAAACCGTAACGGCAATATTGACTAATTTGGAGCAGCTTTATACCTTTAATCCGTTATTGTTATTGCCGCCTGTTTTAATTTTCTGGGGAGCTTATACCAAAAAACCAACTATTCCTATGCTGCTTTTAGCTTCTGTTATTGCCATTGCTATGGGAATGGTTTTCCAAGGCTTTACTTTAAAAACTGCCTTGCAGGCATTCGTGGGCGGGTTTAAAGTTACCATGATTCCCGGCGCGGGCGAGGTTAAGGTTGTTAAGCCGATTATATCTTTGCTCAACAGAGGCGGCTTGATGGGTATGATGGGAACCGTGCTTTTGGTATTCTGCGCCTTTGCTTTTGCGGGTATCTTTAGTAAAGCAGGCTGTATTGAGGTTGTGTTGGAGAAAATCATCAAATCTATCAAATCCGTGGGACAGCTTATAACTGCTACTGTTGGCTCTACTTTATTTATGAGCATCGTAACGGGCAGTTCTTATTTGGCCATTCTTATTCCCGGTGAAATGTTTAAGGATTTGTATAAAAAATTTAATTTGGAGCCTAAAAATTTATCACGTACTCTGGAGGATGCAGGCACTTGCGCGGTACCGCTTGTTCCGTGGTCTGTTGCCGGTACCTATATGGCGGCTACTTTAGGCGTACCTACTTTAAGCTATTTGCCGTGGACTATTTTGTGTTATAGCAGCTTTGTCTTTGCAATTATTTTTGGTTTTACCGGCTTTGGTATTACTAAAATTAAAAAATAAGAAAAAGCTATGCTTAACTTTTTGTGTTGAGCATAGCTTTATTTTTTGAAAAATAAAATTACGAGGTATATTATGCGTAAATATGCAAAATTCTATGTAACGCCTAAGGGAGAGCGTGCGGCGCGCAACGGTCATCCTTGGGTTTTTGGTGAGGAAATAACTAAGGTTGAAGGCGTTTATGCTGACGGCGATTTAGTCGATGTAGTGACACCCAAAGGCAAATATATTGGCACCGGCTTTGTCAACGATACTTCTAAAATCCGCGTCCGCATTATTTCTACCAATACTAATGATAAATTTGACGAAGCATTTTGGGAGCGCCGCCTGCGTTACGCTTTAGAATATCGCCGCACGGTTATGGGCGAGCAGGATTTTCAATGCTGTCGTTTAATTTTTGGCGAAGCCGACCAATTTCCCGGCTTGACCGTGGATAGATTTAATGACCTTTTGGTAACGCAGACCTTATCCTTGGGCATTGAGCTGCGCAAGGAAATGCTGTTTAATCTGCTGATAAAAATTTTGCAGGAGATGGGACAGCATATCCGCGGCCTGTTTGAGCGTAATGATGTAAAAATTCGCTTGCTGGAAGGCATGGAAGAAGGCAAAAACTGGTTTGCAACACCGCTTTTGTCGGAGCATGGCCCCGTAACCACGGAAATTATAGAAAACGGTATCAAATATACTGTGGATGTGGAAAACGGCCAAAAGACGGGCTTCTTTTTAGACCAAAAATATAACCGTCAGGCCGTAGCTAAATTAGCTAAGGGCAAGCATGTTTTGGACTGCTTTACCCATACGGGCAGCTTTGCGCTTAACGCGGCGCAGGGCGGTGCTGCCAGCGTAACGGCGGTGGATATCAGCGCCGAAGCTGTGCAGATGGCTGACCACAATGCAGCTATCAATGGCTATGACCATGTGATGAAAGGCTTGCAGGCTAACGTTTTTGATTTGCTCAGCGAACTGTTTAATAATCATTCGCATCAATACGATTTCATTATTTTAGATCCACCTGCTTTTACTAAGTCTGGCAGCACAGTGAAAAATGCTATTCGCGGCTATAAGGAAATTAACCTCAAGGCGATGAAGCTGCTGCCCCGCGGCGGTTATTTGGCAACCTGTTCCTGCTCGCATTTTATGAAAGAGGAATTTTTTGTAGAAATGCTCAAGGACGCTGCCCGCGACGCTAACGTATCTTTGCGTCAAATTGAAGCGCGTCAGCAGGCTCCGGATCATCCAATTTTGTGGAATGTACCGGAGACCTACTATCTTAAATTTTATATTTTCCAAGTAGTATAAAAATATCCTGCTATTACTAAATTTAGTAGTAGCAGGTTTTTTCTTGTTTTGCACGAATATTATAGCTAGAAGATACCTGCGAGGAGGTTTTGTTATGCTGGCATTGGAAGGAATCAGAGTGTTGGATTTATCGCGGCTGCTGCCCGGACCTTATTGTACGATGATTTTGGCAGATTTTGGCGCGGAGGTAATTAAAATAGAAGAACCGGGCAAGGGAGATTATTCACGTACTTTTCTGCCTTTTTTAAAGGATTTCGGTTACTGGCATTTGCAGCTGAACCGTAATAAAAAAAGCGTGGCCTTGGATTTGAAAAGCGACGCTGGCAAAAAAGCTTTTTTGGAATTAGTGAAAACGGCAGATGTAGTAGTGGAAAGCTACCGTCCGGGAGTTTTGGCTAAGCTGGGCGTAGATTATGCGGCAGCAAGCAAAATCAATCCTAAAATAATTTACTGCTCCTTATCAGGCTATGGCAAAAAAGGACCTTTAGCGGAGCAGGCTGACCACGACATTGGTTATGTGAGCTTGGCTGGTATTACTGCCATGAGCGGTGAGGCCAACGGCGGCAAGCCTGCTATTCCCGGTGTACTGATGGCGGATATGAATGCGGCCTTGTCGGCAGGCATGGCGATTATGATTGCTTTGCGTCATGCGGAGCAGACAGGTGAGGGACAGGAAATTGACATTTCTTTGTATAACGTGGCCATGACCTTAATGCCGGGAGCAGCCAGCTTATATTTTGGCAGCGGTTTTGTGGCACAAAGAGGCAATAATTGGTTGACAGGAGCTAACGCTAATTATAATATTTATCGCACTAAGGATAATCGTTACGTTTCTGTTGGCTGCTTGGAGAAAAAATTCTGGACGAATTTGTGCCGCGCTTTAAAACGAGAGGATATGATTGATTTAATAGATGACGCAGCAAAGCATCGCTATTTGAAGCAGCAGCTGGCGCAGGAATTTGCTAAGCATACTATGAGCGAGTGGGAGCTTTTGCTGGCAGGTAAAGATACTTGCGTAACCTCTGTGTTAAATTTTGACGAGGCCGTGGCAACAGATCAGACTAAGGCTAACGAGATGGTGCTGACAGTGCAGGATGAGGAGCTTGGTGAATATCAGCAGCTTGGTTTTGCCATGAAACTAAGCAAAACTCCTGCCAGCTTACGTACAAGAGCGCCTAGACTGGGAGAAAATAACAATGAATTTCTCTAAAAGGTTTGTGTGACGATATTATTGCGGCAAAAATTTGCTTTAGAATAACAAAAACCGCTATCGTTTATGATAGCGGTTTTACTTTGCTTAATTTAGAATTGGTATTTCAGTTCTTTTTCCATAACAACACCGGTTTCCGGATTGACGGTATATTTACCGCGCAGGCCGGGAGCGGTAAATTTAACTTCATATTCATAAAGGCCGTTGTCCCTGTCCAGTTCAATCTTGTGGAAAACAGCTTGCGGATAATCTTTGAGCACAAGAGCTTGTACGTCGTTAGTGTTGAGAGTAATTTTGCTGCTGCCAAAGAGAGCTTTCGCATCCATGGAATATTCTTTGATAGCGCCGTTAGTTTGTAATACGTCAATTTCGTATTCGGTATGGTTGGCTTCGTCATAGAATTTTACTTCGTAATAAGGAACAATCTTGTTCAATTCTGCTTTAGTTGTAACGAAAGAAACTCCGGCAGGAACTTGTTTTTCAGCGATAGCACGAGCTTCGTCAGCGTTAATTAGGCTTGCAGCAAATGCGGTAGCAGATACAGCCATGGCAGTCAAACCGGCAGTAATAATAGCAGTTAATTTTTTCATAAATTTATCCTCCTTCAATAGAACTTTCTGTTATATAAGAGCTATACTCTTTTTGTGATGGTTATAGTATACTAAAAAACTATGAATTAGTCAAGAAACTAAATGGTGAAATATTTGTAACAAAATTATATTGATTTCTATCATTATCTAAAAAAGTTTGCTATAATAATTTGGAATGTTTGAGTAAAGTGTGGTGCTTAAAATGGTGTATTATAGACAGGACTCGTTAGTGAAGGAAAATTCTATAACTAATTGTCCGGATAATTATGTGGTAGTGGATATAGAAACTACCGGACTTGACGCGGTAAAAGATGAGATTATTGAAATATCTGCTATAAAATATCGCATGAACCGTCGAGTTGATGAATTTATTACTTTGGTGAAGCCACAGGGGGAAATATCTTCTTTTATTACTGGCTTAACCGGTATTAGTGACGAAACTGTGGCTGACGCTCCGACAATACAGGAAGCAATTTGGCAAATGGTAAATTTTCTAGGCGAGGATATTATTATCGGCTACAATGTGGGCTTTGATATTGGTTTTCTGTCCTATAAATTGGAGGAATGCTACGGTATTACTTTGAATAATGATTATGTTGATGTCATGCGCCTGGCGAAAGAAAAGCTGCCTTTTTTAGGGCGCTTCAAGCAGACAGATGTGGCAAAATATTTTAGCATTTCTACGGAAGGAGCACATAGGGCTGCTAATGACTGTTTTGTTTGTAATCAGTGCTATCAAAAATTAAAACAGCTTTCAGTTCCCTATTATCAGCTGCCGCCGGTGCAGAAGGAATTGCAGCTAACAGCAGCAGCGGCGCAGCAAATGCCTTTCACCGGCAAGCATTTGGTTTTGCTTGGCGTGCCGGACGGTTTATATGTTAAAAATTTATTGGCAGTAATTGAAGAATTAGGCGGCTGTGTAGATACGCAGCTTACTGAAACTTTAGATATGGTAATTGTGGGAACTGGTGATGCAGCGGTATATCAAAGTGCAGAGCTGGCTCAGGTAGTTAATTGGAAAAATCAAGGAGCCGTAATAGCTATTCTCAAGGACGAAATATTTGTTAAATCCTTGCGTAGCCGTGGCTGGATAATATAAAGCTATGCCATAAAAGCATAGTTTTATATTGAAAATGAGTATTAGACATAATAGAAAAATATGACTACAATATAGGTGTCAACGTTAAGTAGAAATTACTTCGTAGGCACCTATATTTTATTCAAAAATAGATGTAAAATTTCTGCGGTTGTTTAAATTAAAAAATATTTGGATGATGTGCAATAAAAGGAGAAACAATTATGACTAAACCGTACATTATTTGCCATATGATGACTACTATCGACGGTCGCATTGACTGTGAAATGGTAGCTAAATTACCAGGAACTGAAGAATATTACGCTACATTGACAGAATTGAGCGCTTCTGCTACTGTAAGCGGCAGAGTAACTGCTCAACTAGAGCTGTCCCAACCAGGCATTTTTAATGCGCAAAATGAAGAAGCTTATGCTCAAGAAGGTTTTTCTAAAAAAATAGTTGCAGCGGCTTATGAAGTAGTGGTTGATACTAAGGGAACCTTGCTGTGGCAGAATCAAGCAGACAGTGAAAAGCCTTTAGTAGTTATTACCAGCCAGCAGGTAACTAAAGAATATTTGGCGTATTTGGATTCCTTGCAGATTTCTTGGATTGTCTGCGGCAAGGAAAAAATTGATCTTGTTAAGTCCATGAAGATTTTAGCAACAGAATTTGGTGTAGAGCGCGTGGCAGTTGTGGGCGGCGGTGCTATTAACGCAAGCTTTTTGGCAGCAGGTCTGTTGGATGAGGTAAGTATTTTGCTGGCTCCCGGAATTGACGGAAGAAAGGGTATGACAGCAGCTTTTGACGGACTGTCGCTAGATGTAGAGCCCTTTAATTTACAGTTAAAAAATGTTAAGACTTATGAAAACGGAGCCATTTGGTTACGCTATTTGGTTAAGAAATAAGTACCAAAACTACCAATATGGAAGCTGTTTTACTTTACAAAATGTCATTTCCTTTTATTTTAAGTCATGGTATAATGTGAATGCTTAAGCGTCGCGGAGCCGCAGGCGAACGCAGAGCTTAGCAGAACATATGCTCTTGAGTATAATATGAATGCTTAGCAAAGTATATACTCTTATAGCATAAATAAAAAATACTATACAATTTATGAGGAGTGACTGCAATGATAAATGGTAAAAATGTTGGCAAAACCTGCCGTGTACATTATAAAGGTACATTTAATGACGGCAAGCAATTCGATTCTTCTTATGACCGCGGCGAGCCGTTAGAGTTTGTCTGTGGAGCCGGTCAAATGATCAAAGGCTTTGATGTTGCTGTTGCCGATTTGGACGTTGGCGCAGAGGTTGATATTCATTTACTTTGCCTCCATCTTTTAAATTTTCCATTTACCATCTACAATGTACAATTTGGCTGCGCTGCGCTAGTATTAGTCCCCTTCCGCATGGTCGAATTGTACATTGTAGATGGTACATTGTACATGCAACTATTTATTGTAATAAAACTCTATATTCTCCTTCGTCAGCAAGTCAATCGGCATGAAGTTTTCCCTTGTGATTTCCTTCTTCAGAATCAGGTATTCGCACAAGGCCTTGATGCCGTCGAATCCTTGCAGGGTGGGCTGCTGTGCTATGAGGAAGAAGATGCTTCCTTGTTTCAGGCAGTCTACGTTGCGTTGCAGCAAGTCATAGCCCATCAGGTTGAAGTCTTTTTTCTGCTTCTTCAGCAGGTATTCCCCGATGATGTATGCTTTGGAGTTGAAGGTGATTCCGTTCTTTACGGTAGGATGCTCTTGGAAGAACTCGTCCAGCATCAGTGTGTCTTCGCTGTCGCGCTTGGCATGCAGGTCCAGTTCCCAGATGCGGCAGGCGGGATGATGCTCCTGCATGTATTCGCGGAAACCTATTTCGCGGCGTTCCTGCTGGTTCGACCCCACGATGCCTTCATTTATCTTGCGGAAGATGACGATTTCCTGCGCGTTTTCTCCGGCAAGCAGCATCAGCATGCGGGCGGCAAAATATCCGCTCTGGTGCGAGTTCTGCCCGTAGAAGGAGAGGGCGGGCTCTTCCTTTATGTTGGAGTCTATATATATATAAGGTATATTATGTTGCGTCAGCTCATCCGTGAAGGGCTTGGTGTATTGCGGAACGGTGGGGGCAAACATCACTCCGTCCGGCTCCAGTGCCAGAATCTGTCCGGAGGCTTCCGCGAATGAATGATAGTCATACGGGTCATAGTAGGAGAGGTGCACGGCCACGTTGAAGTCAGAGTAAGTCTCTACGGCGTTGTGTATGCCCGTCTCCACGTCTGTCCAGTATTCACCTTTCTCGTGCAGTGGCAGCAGGCAGGCAAATGCGTACTTCTTGTTCGAAGCCAGTGCGCTGGCATACATATTGGGCTGGTAATCCAGTTGTTTCAGGATTTCTTCCACCCGCTTCCGGCTGGACTCGGACACACCGCTACGCCCGTGAATCACACGGTCGACGGTTCCCACGGATACATCGGCCATCTTGGCGATATCCTTTATTCTGACTCTTTCCATCTGTATATTTACGATTTAACGATTTACGATGTACGATTGATGTTGCTTTGGCTACGATTCTACAATGTAATCTCAATCGTCTAATCGTAAATCGTCCCATCGTACATCTTCTTGTGCTCGCACACAATTATAATCTTAATATTTTCGATACAAATATATGATAATTTTTTGTATTTCAAAAATTGTTGTATCTTTGTGCCCGTACACGAAGACTATGAAGAACGAATATTATTTTGATTTACTCTCCATAGTTTCAGGTGTTTAGGTTCTGTTTATACCTCGAAATGATAAATTGAAAGGAAACAAATTAATTTCATATTAAAATAAAACATAGAAAGATTATGGGAAAGAAAGTAGTTACATTAGGTGAAATCATGCTGAGGCTGTCTACTCCGGGAAACACCCGTTTTGTGCAGTCCGACTCTTTTGATGTGGTATATGGCGGCGGCGAGGCCAACGTGGCTGTCAGCTGTGCCAACTACGGACATGATGCTTATTTTGTAACCAAGTTGCCGAAACATGAAATAGGCCAGTCGGCTGTCAACGTATTGCGCAAGTATGGCGTAAAAACAGATTTCATTGCGCGTGGTGGTGACCGTGTAGGTATCTACTATCTTGAGACCGGTGCTTCCATGCGTCCCAGTAAGGTAATCTATGACCGTGCACACTCTGCCATTGCCGAGGCAGATGCGGCAGACTTTGATTTCGATGCCATCATGGAAGGTGCAGACTGGTTCCACTGGTCAGGTATCACTCCCGCCATCTCCGACAAGGCCGCCGAGTTGACCCGCCTGGCTTGCGAGGCTGCCAAACGTCACGGCGTTACGGTGTCGGTAGACCTCAATTTCCGTAAAAAACTCTGGACCAAAGAAAAAGCCCAGTCCATCATGAAGCCTTTGATGCAGTATGTGGATGTCTGTATCGGCAATGAAGAGGATGCTGAACTCTGCCTGGGCTTCAAGCCCGATGCAGACGTGGAAGGCGGCAAGACGGACGCTGAAGGCTACAAGGGAATCTTCAAGGCGATGGCGAAGGAATTCGGCTTCAAATACGTAATCTCTACGTTGCGCGAGTCTTTCTCCGCTACCCACAACGGCTGGAAAGCAATGATTTACAACGGCGAGGAATTCTACGAGTCAAAGCGTTACGACATCAATCCTATCATCGACCGCGTAGGTGGCGGCGACTCTTTCTCAGGTGGTATCATTCACGGCCTGCTGACAAAACCCAACCAGGGTGCCGCCCTCGAATTTGCAGTAGCCGCTTCCGCCTTGAAGCACACTATCAACGGTGACTTCAACCTTGTTTCCACAGAAGAGGTAGAAGCGCTGGCAGGAGGGGATGCAAGCGGACGAGTACAACGCTAAGCTCATTTACGATTTGACGATTTACGATGTACGATTGAAATTACTTCTACAGTGAACTCGGAGGAATTGAAAATACGATTGAAGGTGTTCTCTTTGAGAATAATCAAGATGGTAGATTGTATGCCTAATCGGATTTCGTCAATGGCTATAGCTAAACAAATAGTGCGTTCAGGGACTTCACCTGCTGCCAATTATAGGGCAGCTTGTTTGGAAAAGTCTGATAAGGATTTTCTGAATAAACTGAAAATGGTAGAGGAAGAACTGGATGAAACTATACACTGGTTGGAAATTATTGCTGAAAGTGAGATGATTCCTGCTAATAAACTGCTTGGGTTGCAACAAGAGGCGCATGAATTGTATAAAATAATAGTGAGTTCTATTGTCACTACAAGAAATCGGTTAGCAAAGGAAGTTTGAATCGTCAAATCGTAAATAAAAAGAATAGATATAAAGTAAAGTAATATTAATCGTAAATCGTAAATCGTCAAATCGTAAATAAAAAGATGAGTAAATTTGATAAAATCGCAGTATTGAATAAGATTGGTTCTACCGGCATGGTGCCCGTCTTTTATCATAAGGATGCAGAAGTTGCAAAGAAAGTTGTAAAGGCTTGTTACGATGGAGGTGTTCGTGCGTTCGAGTTCACGAACCGTGGTGACTTTGCCCACGAGGTGTTTGCCGAAGTGGTGAAATTTGCGGCAAAAGAGTGCCCGGAGATGGCTATGGGTGTAGGTTCCATCGTTGACCCTGCTACTGCGGCGCTGTATTTGCAGTTGGGTGCATGTTTCGTTGTAGGCCCGTTGTTCAACCCGGAGATTGCTAAGATTTGTAACCGTCGCCTGGTAGCCTATACTCCGGGATGCGGAAGCGTTTCAGAAGTGGGCTTCGCGCAAGAAGTAGGGTGCGACCTCTGCAAGATATTCCCGGGCGACGTGCTTGGTGCCAAACTCGTGAAAGGTCTGCTGGCTCCGATGCCCTGGTCCAAGCTGATGGTGACCGGTGGGGTGGAGCCGACTCAGGAAAACCTGACCTCCTGGATTAAGGCGGGTGTGTTCTGCGTAGGTATGGGTTCCAAACTCTTCCCGAAGGATAAGGTCGCTGCCGAAGACTGGACTTACGTTACAGAAAAATGTAAAGAAGCTTTGGGGTATATTGCCGAAGCAAGAAAATAAATAAGAAATTCATTTTGTTTAAAGGTGTTTAAAGGGGACAGCTATCGAAGCGTTTCGGCGCTTCGGTGGCTTGTTTTTTACTGGAAAGTATACTCCCGATGAACAACAAACTGTTTATAAGTGTAAACTACACCCTTAAACTCTAAAACAATGTTATAAAACATGCGAAAAATGTGCCGGTATTTTGCGTGCGCGGAGAAAACACTTACCTTTGCAGTGCAGTTGGGAAACTGCATTTGGATTTGATAAATAAT
>ENA-UERC01000513-UERC01000513.1-human-gut-metagenome-genome-assembly--contig:-NODE-513-length-28914-cov-6.583001_pt1 | contig 28914 bp, 27 predicted proteins | sample MGYA00242955_ERZ507955 | MGnify/ENA primary metagenome ERZ507955 (study PRJEB26167, sample SAMN06115394) | human gut metagenome | host: Homo sapiens | place: China:Hubei | collected 2016-04-27 | study... | reverse complement strand
CCTAAGAAAAAGTATGATATATGCATTGCGCGTGCAAATAGCACGCCAAAAGTAAATTTGCACTTTGCGGTAGACCGCCAAAGCACTGCATTGCGAGCCTAAATAACCCGAAGCCTCTAGCTCCAAAAACTACGCATTGGGCGAACCTTGTCGCAAAGTTCGAATTATCTATAAACGTCGAAGATTATTTGCCGCGCTTCGAAAAGCGCGCGCTTTTCTTGCAACTTCTTTTGGCGTCAAAAGAAGTTGCATTAAGACACGCTGGCGTTCGTTTGAACGCCTACACTAAAAATTAAATTAAAGAAAAAAGTTAAATAAAACCTGCGCTAGTATTATCCACTCTAAAAACACAAAAAGTGCAATTTTTTATCCCTCGCGAAACGCGACAGGAACAAATGTTTGCTTTGCTTTTTCTAAAAGAAGAAACTAAAATACTATTATAATTCTACATCATAAGCTAATGGCTTGTAAAGTTTTTCACAGACTTCTTGCACATTAATTCACAAAACTGCAAATTTTTAGTATAATATTTAGTAAGAAAATGGCAGAGCTTACGCGCTGTCAGCTCAAAGGAGGAAAGATTATGACCGCAAAATTTCATTACATCAATCACGCTTGCTTCGTAGTCAGCAAAAATGATTCCGCTATTATTTTTGACCCCTATTTGGACGGCAATCCTCAAGGCTTAACTGCAGAAGATATTAACGTAGACTATATTTTTATCAGCCACGCTCATTTTGATCATCTGGGAAGCGCGTTTGAAATCGCTAAAAAATGCGACGCCACTATTATTTCTACTGCCGAAATTGCCGGTATGGCAGCAGAAGCAGGCTGCAAAGCTCACGGAATGCACTTGGGCGGTACCTTTATGTTCCCCTTTGGCAAGGTGCGCGTAACCTTGGCGTTCCACGGCTCCGGTGTGCCTGGCGGTCATGCCTGCGGCTTTGTAGTTGATTTTTACGGCACAAAACTTTATTTTGCCGGCGATACCGCTCTGTTCAGCGATATGCAGCTTTTGCCGCGCCTCGATCCTTTTGATTACGCAGTTCTGCCTATCGGCGGCAACTTCACCATGGATCCCCATGACGCAGCTATCGCCTGCGAATTTTTAAAAGCAAAAACCGTTATTCCTATTCATTACAACACTTGGCCGCCTATCGCTCAAGACGTTGACGCTTTCAAAGCAGATGTAGAAGCAAGAACCGACAGCAAAGTTTTAATTGTTAAACCAGGCACGGTTGTGGAAATAGAATAAACGAAAATATTTTGAAGCTATTACATGCTAATCCTGCATGAGTATGTAAACATCCAAGTAAAGAAATATTACATAATATTATGTAACCAATTCCACGATAATGCAAAACGACGCTCACAACTCTTTTACAGAATTATGAGCGTCGTTTTATTTTGTATCCATAATTTTTAACGCCACAAAAGCTCCACTGGCAAATTGGAAGCTCCCGGCGGCGACCAAATAAAGCTGTATCGCCCTGCTTTTAGCTTTGCCAGTTCCACTGCTTCTTCAATAGTTTCGCCTAAGGCTACATCATAAGCCGGAATGCTTACCAGCTGGCGTTTGCCCTCGCTTTCTAAAATCCCATAGCCGGCAAAATAGCCGCCAATGGGATTAAAAATAAAACTCACAGGCCTTTCGCTGTCGATTGTAAAATCAATCTTGTACATTACGCCATAATTGCCGTAATTTTCTGCCGGCAAATTGGTTGTAGCATCTACTCCCTTAGCAAAGCCTTCTTCGCCGCTAGCCAGTTTTAATTTCACAGGCTTGTCGCCTGTTATAGGCTGCTTTACTGTATAATGCCAATCACTGCACGCAAAAGTGCCGCGCAGTGGATGCTCGTCCATAGGCTGAATGACTGCGCTTTCGTTAAATATTGCTAAATCACTTTGCGGCTCGCACATCAGTACGCTGATTTGCGTTGGCTTATCCAGTTCCAAATCAATGGTGCCGGTTAAAAGCTTATCCTGCGCTAACAGCACACCTTTACCGCTTAAAATTTCTGTGCTGCGGTCAAAGCCAAGCGTGCCCTCGATAATTTTTTGCTGCTCGGCAAAATATTTTTGCTGCGAATTTTTACCGTCGCGCATATAATCATAAGACATGCCGTCTACGCCGCTGCGCAAAATTTTGTAATGCACGGGACGCATTTTTTCGTTTTTCAGTATAACTGCCAATTTTTTCTTACCGGGAACAGCGTTCACATGATGAAAAAAGAGACGCACCCTGCCCTGCACCGTATCGCGGTACAAAATACCGTTGCGGTAAACCATTTCCGGACTGTCCGAAAACAGCAGCGTAGGCCCGTTGGCAGCAAATTTTGCTTTCACCTCCTGCGCCGCATAATCCTCCGGAATAGAAACTGCTCTTTGAGCATAAGCTAAATCGGCTTTGCCACAAATAACACCGAAGGTTACAAGGCTTAAAAGCATACATAATTTACAGCATAATTTTTTGTAAAACATCATATCACCTTAGCAAAAGATAATGCTCTCCGAGCGCTATGTTCGAAGAGCAAATATTTTATTTTTATTTCAAGGAATTTTGGTAATCCTGCATAAATTGTGCCAAACCCTTATCAGTCAGCTTGTGTTCAATCATCTGCGCCAAAACCTTAGTAGGAATGGTAGCAATTTGACAGCCTGTGAGCATAACCTTTTCCACATGCTCCAAATTACGGATGCTGGCGGCGATTACTTCTGTTTCAATCCCGTACAGCTTAAATGCTTTCACGATATTTTCCACCAGCTGCACGCCGTCTTCGCCAATATCGTCTAAACGACCGATAAACGGACTTACATAGGTTGCGCCTGCGCGCGCTGCTAAAAGCGCTTGGGACATACTAAAAACTAAGGTTACGTTAGTTTTTATACCTTCAGCACTGAGAATTTTTACAGCTTTCAGACCCTCTGCAATACAGGGAATTTTAATTACTACGTTAGCCGCAATCCTTGCCAGCTTGCGCGCCTCCTCTACCATACCTGCGCAGTCGGTACTGATAACCTCCGCACTTACAGGCCCATCAACTAAAGCGGCAATTTCCGGAATAACCTCCGCTTGCGTGCGTCCGCTTTTAGCAATCAGGCTAGGATTGGTGGTAACACCATAAACTACACCCCAATCTACATATTGAGCGATTTCTTCCACATTGGCAGTATCCATAAAAATTCTCATACATCTACCTCATTTATAATTTTAATTTAGCGCTGTAATTTTTTACGGCAAAATCACAACTTTTTCTGCATTAGTCATTCCCGGCAGGCTCATAGTCATAATACGACTCCATACAAGCAGCTTGTCGCCGGTTTGAATATCGGCAAAATTTTCGCAGGTGTCAGCCGTAATGGTAGCGATAACGTCATTGGTGCTGTTGAGTACGCGCACAAAGCTGCCGTCAGCAGCGTGCTGCACTTGGTCTACTACAAAAAATTGCGGCAAATATTCCTCTTGGCTGCCCAAAACCAGCGCAAAGGCTTTAGTCTGCGGCGGCAGGCTGCGCGTCATGGCAGCGGAATAATAGGCAAAAACCTCCTGCCCCACTTCTAAAGCGCGCGGCATCCGCAGCTTACCGCTTTCGCCTTCAATAATATAAGTATTATTATTAAGCATAGCCACAATACTTTGATTGCCCTCGCCTTTAATCAGCACGCTGTTATCCCTGATTTCCGCAATATGTCCGCGCATCCGCAGCATGTGAGGAGCGCGCATTTTTTCCGGCGCAATGGTAAACGCGTCCATGGGACTATCCGTGCTGGCCTGCGCACTGACCGCAGTCTGCGCTGCCGGAGCAGCAGCCTGCGCCTTGCAATCACTCATGAGAATACCTCCCAAGGTTAATACGCAACCAAAAGTTACAGCTATTTTCAAAAACTTTTTCATAAGTCATACCTCCAAATTACTATTTATGTTTTCAGTATAACAGAAGATTATGGCGGAAGTATGGCGTTTACTTATTTATTTGTAAAATGAATGGCAATCTCCGTTAAAGTTGCCGCAGCCTTCCACAGCGCTTCCTCGTTAAAATCAAAATGGCTGTTGTGATGTCCGGCTGCAATTTTAGTGCCATACATCATGTACAAAGCGCGTCCGCCCTTTTGCTGCACCCGCTCCATAAAATAGCCGCAGTCCTCGCTGCCGCCCATGTCCACATATTCGGCAATTTCGTCGTAATGACATTTAGCGCGCGCCAGCTCTGCCACCTCATGGCCAAGCTCTTGGTCGGCTAAGCAGGCAGGAGCGCCGCCTGCCATAGTAATTTTTAATTCTACGTCATACATTGCAGCGCAGGCTGCCAGCATACGGCGCGCTTCGCTGACCATAAAATTATTTATTTCCGTAGTTGCGCCGCGGGTTTCCAATTTTAAGGAAGCAATATCCGGCACCACATTGCGTCCCGTGCCTGCGTTCAGCACGCCTACGTTGATACGGCTGGAGCCTTGGCTATGACGGGAAATAGTGTTTAAAGAAATGGCTGCCTGAGCCGCTGCCAGCAGTGCGTTTTTGCCCTGCTCCGGCGCTGCGCCGGCATGAGCGGATACGCCTTTAAATTCTGCGTCCAACTTAGTAGTAGCCAAAAATCCGTCTGTCATGGTAACCAAAGAATTATCGCAGGTTGCCTTAAAACCAAGGTGACCGCCGAAAAGGTAATCCACATCATCCACTACACCGGCGTTGACCATTGCAAAAGCGCCGCGCACGCCTTCTTCCGCAGGTTGGAAAATCAGTTTCACGGTTCCGGCTAATTCATCCCTATGAGCAGCCAAAAGCTTTGCCAACGCCAAGCCAATAGTTACATGACCGTCATGACCGCAGGCATGCATAGCCTTGGCATGGCAGGAAGCAAAATTTTCATGAGCTGGACGATGAGCTTCGCCTTTTTCTTCTTCTACGTCGTTGCAGTCCATATCAAAACGAAAAGCTACGGTTTTGCCCGGCTTAGCGGTTTTCAGCACAGCCACAATGCCGGTTTTACCGCCAGCCATTTGCGCAACCAGCTCGCTATCCGCGCCTTCGCTGACGGCGCGCTCCATATAAGCTGTCAATTCCATCTCTTTGGGCACGCCCATCATAGAAGCTTCGTCTACTACTGCAGCGCCAAAAGCAACCTCGTAACCTAACTTCTGCAATTCTTTAATAATCATGCTGGCAGTACGAAATTCCGTCCAGCCGGTTTCCGGATGTCTGTGCAAATCTCTGCGGCGAGCAACCATTTCCTCGCGCAAGCTTTGCGCCTGCTCCCAAATATTAGTCATAATATAATCATCTCCCATTTAAAAAAGCTCCATTTGTTCGCTGTCCACGGGCAGAAAAACCTCTACCTGCGGCTTGCGGCGATTATTCTGCGTCACCCATAAGCCGCAGCGGGGACAGCTTATTTCAGCGGTCGGCAGCGCCCAAGCCAAACTTTTACCGCATTTAGGACAAATAAATTCCACTTGCAAAAGTCTCTGCTGTTTCTTTTTCATAGCGCCGCCTCCTCGTATAAATACGATATTTAATTATATCACACTTCCGTTTATAGGCAAAGACGGCGCAGCTAAATTATTACTAAAAGAACAGAGCTTTTTCTGCCAAAATGTGGTAAAATAAAAATATAAAAATTAACAAAAAGATTGAGGTGCATTATGCTTACTGCTGCTGATTTTGCAAAATTAGGTTTTTGGGCGGATACTACGCCGGAAGAAAATATCACTGTTTACGGCATGGATTTTGCTGCGGAATATATCATGCTCACCAACGATTTAGGTGCAACTCCCATTGACGAAAAAAAGTTTATCGTAGTTGCTGCCTATGACGACGCAGGCTGCTTTCTTTGGGGCGTGGAGCTGAAAAATTTTGCCGCGCTGCAAAAACTATGCGCGCAATATCCTGCGGAAAGCGCAGAGCTGCTGCAAGCGTTAAAAGAGTACAAGCTGCCGAAGAAATAAAAACTGGCTAAATTTTAAAAGAGGCTGTAAAAAACCGACTTTTTCGTTTTTCACAGCCTCTTATTCTTTTTGTGAACAATTGTTCCTATCGCGTTTCGCGATATGAAGGAATACTCATGCATAAAAACTGTACTGACGGATAAATTATCACGCTAGACTCAATCCCTCTTTGCGTCATAAAGACATTATTTGACTAATTTAACTAAAAAGAAAAAATACGCAGCAGACAAAACTATCTGCTGCGTACTAAAAACCTATTTAGGTAGTGCTGCTCCCAAAACTTAATATTTTATTCTAGAATTTTTTACTCCAATGCAAAGCAAGTCTGCACATTTACAGACAGGGAAATATTTCTAGCTTCAATTTCAGTGGACACATCCTCTGCTCCGACAGCCATTTTATTCATCATCACAGCGCGGGGCATACTGCTTTCCATGTGGTTGATGCTGGAAAAGCTGGCGTATACCAGCTTGCCCAAGGTTCTGCAGCCGGCATTGGCAACTACTGCCGCCTGCTGACGAGCGTTTTCCACAGCCTGCGCCAAAAGCTGGCTGCGATACAGATTTTTGTCTTGCAGCGTAAAGGCGATATTGCTAACGTCATTAATGCCTGCGCCGGTGATTTTGTCGATAACAGCGCCGACTTTAGTAATATCTTTCACGGTAACGCGCACAATATTTTCCGCGGTATAGCCGGTGCGTCTGCCCTTAGCGTCGAAAACGGCGTTAGTATAATAATTAACGGTAGCGACATCCTGCCCCACAATATTCAGGCCCAGCAAACTGCGGCGCGCAGCCTCCAACTGCTTAGCCGCTGCATTGACAGCTTCGGCAGCCGTATTGCCCTCGCCCTTGGCTGTAAAATTAACATAAGCCATATCCGGCGCAACCTCCATAACTGCGCCTGCGTTTACGGCAATACGATTATCGTTTTCCGCTGCCAAAGCTCCCGCGCCGCCTACCAGCGTCAGACAAAAAACCAGCAGCGCCATAAAACATGATTTTATTTTTCCCATAAGAAAGCCTCCTTACGTAAATATTTATCTCAAGTATAGCACGAAAAATACTTTTAAATCAGAAAAACACAAAAAAGTCATAATTTTCACCTGTCAAGCAGTCGGATTTTCGGTTTTCTCTTTACTATTTTTCAAAAAAGGCTTATTATATTAATACAAATATTATAATGAAAAAGAGGTGTTATCCAAAATGAAAAAAATTATTTTGCTTTTAACTATGCTTTTGACTCTCGCCTGCTCAGTTTGCTTTGCAACTGACAGTGCCGATTTTAATAAGCAACAAAGAACTGCCGAAAAATTTATGGACGTTCTTGACGGCGCGCCTGTTCCGGCCTACGCCGAATTTGTGCCTCTGTTTGATCCAGAATTAGAAAAAGCTATAGGTGAAAGCGGCTACGCAAATCTGCAAAATATGATCAAGAAAAATTTTGGCAACCTGAAAAGCTATAAATTTCTAAACTACCAACGCTTGGACAACGAAGACCGTCTTGTCTATATCGGTAATTTTCCTGAAGACGACTCGGCTATTCTGGTTTTTATCTTCAATAAACAAAACAAAATGACAGAATTCTTAATTAATCCAGACGATGGTTCTGATGAAGAAGATAAAGATAATAAAGGCGCGGCAAACTAAAAGCTGCTGCCTACAATATTAAATGGATAGGATGATTTTGATTGGAACGCGAAAGTTTTTCTTCACGTATTAGTTTTATTTTGATTTCCGCCGGCTGCGCCATTGGTTTGGGAAATGTATGGCGTTTTCCCTTTATCACCGGCCAATACGGCGGTGCTTCTTTCGTTTTAATTTATTTATGCTTTTTGCTACTGCTCGGTCTGCCCATTATGGTAGCGGAATTTGCTGTTGGCCGCGCCAGCGTGCGCAGCGCCGCTCTATCCTTTGATGTTTTGGAGCCTAAAGGCAGCAAATGGCATCTGTATAAATACGGCGCTATTGCCGGCAACGTGCTGCTGATGATGTTTTATACTACAGTTTCCGGCTGGATGCTGTATTATTTTTACAAAATGGCTGTGGGTGGCTTTGTCGGTTTAAATGCCGACGGCGTTGGACAAGTTTTCGGCGCGCTGCTTGGCGATCCCTACACCATGGCGCTGAATATGATTATTATCGTTTTGCTATGTTTTGGCGTTTGCTATTTAGGCGTGCGTGACGGCGTAGAATTTATTACCAAGGGTATGATGACCTGCCTGCTGATTTTGATGATTATTTTGGCAGTAAACTCCGTTATGCTGCCTAACAGCAGTGAAGGCTTAAAATATTATCTCTATCCTGATTTTAACAAGGTTATTGAGCACGGCGTGCGCGAGGTTGTTTTCGCAGCCATGGGACAAGCCTTCTTCACTCTAAGCTTAGGTATTGGCGCATTGGCAATTTTCGGCAGCTATATTGGCAAGGAGCAGCGTCTTACCGGTGAAGCTATGTGGATTATGGCGCTAGATACCTTTGTAGCAATCATTTCCGGTCTGATTATTTTCCCCGCTTGCTTTAGCTTCGGCATTAACCCAGGCAGCGGTCCTAACCTGCTGTTTGTTACTCTGCCCAATGTTTTTAACTCTATGAGCGGCGGACGCATTTGGGGTTCTCTGTTCTTTTTGTTTATGCTTTTTGCCGCTATGTCCACGGTTATCGCAGTGTTTGAAAATATTACATCCTGCATCTGCGACTTGACCGGTTGGGAGCGCAAAAAAGTTATTCGCATCAATATTGTAGCAATTATTTTGCTTTCTATGCCCTGCGTTTTAGGCTTTAATGTTTGGGGTCATATTCAGCCCCTAGGCAAAGGCAGCTGCATTCTCGATTTAGAGGACTTTTTAGTCAGCAACAATCTTTTGCCATTGGGCAGTCTGGTTTATCTCACCTTCTGCACCAGCCGTTATGGTTGGGGCTGGAATAATTTTATTACCGAGGCCGATACCGGCGCAGGCATTGGCTTCCCCAAATGGATTCGTTTTTATGCCACCTATATTCTGCCTGTAATCGTGCTATATATTTTCGTTACCGGTTACATGGCCATTTTCTGCAAATAATTTTTGCTGATAAGATTTCATGAGCAGCTCGCAAAAACGAGCTGCTCTTTTTTCTTGGCGCACTCATTTGTAACTCTGTTTACAAAAGCCACGGTAAAAGGTATAATAGTAAAATAGATTATGAACAGTAAGCCTAACTTTAAGGTATTTGGAGGTATATAAATAATGGCAGAAAAAATTATCCTTACGGGCGACCGTCCCACCGGCCGTCTGCATGTTGGTCACTATGTTGGTTCCTTAAGAGAACGGGTACGCTTGCAAAATTCCGGCGAATTCGATAAGGTTTATATTATGATTGCCGACGCGCAAGCCTTGACCGATAACGCAGAGCATCCGGAAAAGGTGCGTAAAAATATTATTGAGGTTGCTTTGGATTATTTAGCTTGCGGCCTTGACCCGGCGAAAACTACGATTTTTGTACAGTCCATGATTCCCCAACTGACGGAGCTTACCTTTTACTATATGAATTTAGTAACTGTAGCTCGTGTACAGCGCAACCCGACTGTTAAAAATGAAATTAAAATGCGCAATTTTGAGGCCAGCATTCCCGTAGGCTTTTTCTGCTATCCTATAAGCCAGGCTGCCGATATTACAGCGTTTAAAGCAACTACCGTTCCCGTAGGCGAGGATCAGGAGCCAATGTTGGAGCAATGCCGCGAAATCGTGCACAAATTCAACAGCGTTTACGGTCAAACTCTGACCATGCCGGAAATTGTGCTGCCCAGCAACAACGCTTGTATGCGTCTGCCCGGTATCGACGGTAAAGCAAAAATGAGCAAATCCTTGGGCAACTGCATTTATTTGAGCGATTCTCCTGAAGCTGTTAAGAAAAAAGTTATGTCCATGTATACCGACCCCGACCATGTGCGCGTAGAAGACCCCGGTAAAATTGAAGGCAACTGCGTATTTACTTATTTGGACGCTTTCTGCAAGCCGGAGCATTTTGCTAAATATCTGCCCGATTACGAAAATCTTGATGCTCTCAAAGCACATTACCAACGCGGCGGCTTAGGCGACGTAAAGGTTAAAAAGTTCTTGAACAAGGTTTTAGAAGAAACTCTCTCCCCCATCCGCGAACGCCGCCACATGTGGGAGCAGCGTATTCCCGAGGTTTACGAAATTCTGCGCAAGGGCAGCGAAATTGCCGCAGCCGCTGCTGCCGACACGCTGCATGACGTGCGCGAAGCTATGCGCATCAATTATTTTGACGACGAAGAATTGATTCATCAGCCCTATGAGCGTCAAGAATAATGATGACGGAAGAAAATCTTCTGAAACTGTTGGAAACGAATAACATCAGCTACACGCTGCGCAGGCACGCGCCAATTTTCACCGTAGCTGAAGGCGAAGCTCTGGGGCTGCCCGATATTAACTGCGCCGCTAAAAGCCTGTTGATTGCGGACGATAAGCACGCCAATTTTTATTTGGCAGTGCTGCCGCTGGATAAACGTCTTGATTTGAAAAGTCTGCGCGCTGCGCTCGCTTCCCGCCGTTTAACCATGGCCAGCGCCGAGGAACTGCAAAAATTTTTGGAGCTTACTCCCGGTGCAGTCACTCCCCTAGGCTTATTAAATGACACAGAAAAGCGCGTGCAGGCAATTTTTGACCTTGCGCTCAAGGAGCATACTATCGCCATTCCCGCAGGCAGCAACACCGTAACGATTTGGCTGGCGTGCCAATCCCTAGTAAAGCTATTGCAGGACAATGAACATCAAATTAACTTTTTAGCAATTTAAAAATTACTTTCACACACAAAAATAACCCGGCTCGTGAAGAGCCGGGTTATTTTACGCTTTGTTATTATTTGCCTTCGGCAACCTTAGCTATAACTTCATTGGTCAAATCGTAGCCGCCAAAAATCATGGATTCAGCGGAAACTACGCTGCCAATACCATGAGCCTTAGCAACTTCGCCAATAGCCTTGCGGATAGCGCTGCGAATGGGGTTGATTAAAGAAGCTTCTTTTTTGTCAACCTGTTCGGAAAGCTTTTGGCCTAATTCTGCTCTGCCTTTCTCGTCCAGATTGGGAGCCTTTTGCTCAAATTCGTTCTGCGCATTTTTACGCTCTAATTCAAGAACGCTCATGGTAGATTGAAAATCAGGATGGCTGCGGAACACGCGGTTTACGTCAACAAAGCCTACCAAATTGTTTTCAGCGGCAAATGCAGAACCCATGCAGCCCAAAGCCAGCACTAAAGTCATAATTAAAGTCAATAAATATTTTTTCATAAAGCTACCTCTTTCTAAGAAATTTTATTTACACATATTATAATAACTTATTTATCGCTAAAAAGCAATTCCTAATCGGCTGTTCAAAAAAATTTTAGCGTTTAACGACAAAATAAGCGCAGCATCACTGCTTAATACAAACTGCGCTTTAAATCTCGGTAATAATTTTCATGTACGCCTAAAAAAATTAAAGTTAAGGTTATGGGGGCAAACATATAGGCCAGCGAATACTGCCGGTCATTTATTTTAAACTTATGCACAAAAACATCTCTTAAATCCTGCTTCTTTTGTACACCAATGGCGGAATTGGCAGCTATTTTTCTAATTTCTTCGTTGACGATTTGCTTCTGCTTGGGATAAAGCTTTTTGTACGCCTGTCTGAACATAGGCTTTTGTTCTATATTCATCAAAGATTACTCCTCAAATTCAAAAGGCTCGCTGTTTTGAGCTTTGGCAATCAGCAAATCGCGCACTACATCAACAGGCAAATCAGGATTGGCCAAAGCATTTCTGCCTACTTTTGCCCAAAAATTTATCTGCTGCGGCGCAGAACGAAATTCTGCCTTACCATCTTGAGCAGCGGCGTCAAATAATTCTTTATCTATTCTTATGCTTACTGTGCTCATAAAATTCACCTATCCTTTCTATTAAGAATATTATAGCACTTGTGGTAAATTACCACAAACAAATTTTTTGAATAAAAAAGAGCTATACTATGGTACTTCCACAGTATAGCTCTCACAATAATTTTACAGCTCAATATTTTTTACGCGCTCAATAGCCGCTTTCGCTTCGGCAATAATGCGCTCCATAACTTCCTTGCAAGGCAAAACATCATTTAACACATTCAGACTTTGGCCAACCATTACCGTGCCTTTTTCGGTATCGCCTTCTAAAATTCCCAAACGATTAGTGCCGGTGCCCATCGCCATCAATTCTTCATTAGGCGCTCCGGCGATTTCTTTGGCGGTGTAAGCGTCAGTAAAAGCGTTAGCCAAGCAGCGCACGCCTAAATTGCGGCTGTAACCAGTAGCAACGCTGTCGGTATCGGTGGCTTTGATAATCGCTGCTTTAGCCGCAGGATGCGCAGGACATTCCGTAGTCAGCAGAAAACGGCTGCCCATTTGCACGCCTTCAGCGCCCATCAGCAAGGCTGCTGCCAGCGCACGCCCATCGCTGATACCGCCTGCCACCAGCACAGGAATATTTTTAATATTCGGCAGCACGTTTTCCATCAGCGCCATAGTAGTTTGCTTGCCGATATGACCGCCGGCTTCCATGCCTTCTACAACCAGTGCGTCGGCACCGGCAGCTTCAATACGCATAGCCAATTTAACGTTAGGTACAACGGGAATTACTTTGATGCCTGCCTCTTGGAATTTTTTGATAAACGGCACGGGATTGCCTGCGCCCAAGGTTACAAAGGCAACCTTTTCTTCGCACAGCATGTCAATAATTTCAGCAATATTGGGCGCCATCAGCATAACATTTACGCCAAAGGGCTTATCGGTCAGCTGTTTAGCCTTGCGGATTTCTTCGCGGGTCCACTCCACGGTGCGTCCGCCGCTGCCGATAATGCCTGCGCCGCCTGCATTGGAAACTGCCGCCGCCAAAACAGCGTCGCTGGTCCACGCCATACCGCCTTGAAGAATAGGATATTTAATACCTAAAAGCTGAGTTAATTTAGTCTGCATAATAAAAACCTCCTGGAAGCTGTTAAAATTTTTTCAGTAATTTTTCTTCGTTTATTATAACCTATTTGCTTCTTGGCCGCAGTGAAATTTTTGGGAACTTTAAACAAAAATGTAAGCAATGTAACTAAATTATCCGATGAAATTTGCTTCTGCGTGAATATTATAGATTATCTTCCATAATGTTTGACTTTTAGCCGCAAAAAATGTAAAATTTTTTAAGTAGCCCTTTATGGGTCGTGATTTATACTATAAGGGAAAGAGGTCTTAAAATATGCGCAGTATAGAAGTAAAAAAAGGTTCCACCCGCGCAGCCCATCGCTCTTTATTTTATGCTATGGGTTATACTGAAGAAGAATTACAAAAACCGTTAATCGGTATCTGCTGTGCCGCCAACGAAATTATTCCCGGCCACATGCATTTGGATACTATTGCCCAAGCTGCTAAATACGGCGTTTTAGAAGCCGGCGGTACTCCCATAGAGTTCCCTGCCATCGGTATTTGCGACGGTATTGCTATGGGGCACGACGGTATGAAATATCCGCTGGCCAGCCGCGAATTGGTTGCCGATTCCATTGAAGCAGTTGCTAACGGCCACGCTTTTGACGGCTTGGTTTTGATTCCTAACTGCGATAAAATCGTTCCCGGTATGCTGATGGCAGCAGCACGCCTGAACATTCCGACAGTTGTAGTCAGCGGCGGTCCCATGCTCCCCGGCAGACTCAACGGCAAGGACATCAGCGTTTCCACTGTTTTTGAAGCAGCAGGACGTTTTGAATCCGGACAAATCGATGCTTGCCAATTAAGTGAAATCGAGCACTGCGCCTGCCCCGGCTGCGGCTCCTGCTCCGGTCTGTTCACCGCTAACACTATGAACTGCCTGACAGAAGTTTTAGGCATGGGTCTGCCCGGCAACGGCACCATTCCCGCCGCTTACAACGGCAAACGCATTGCTTTGGCTAAGCACGCCGGTATGGCTGTAATGAAGCTGGTTGCCGAAAATAAATGTCCACGCGATATTATGACCATGGATGCCTTTAAAAATGCTATTACCGTAGATATGGCTATCGGCGGCTCCACTAACACTGCTCTGCATCTTCCGGCTATCGCTCATGAAGCAGGCATTCAGCTGCCTTTAGAATTATTTGACGAAATTTCCAAGCACACTCCTTATCTGACAAAATTGAGTCCCGGCGGCTCTCACCATATTATCGACCTCAACGAAGCAGGCGGTATTCCTGCCGTTATGCACGAGCTGGACCGTTTGGGCATCATCAATAAGGATTGCTCCACTATCAGCGGCAAAACCATCGGCGAAATTATTGAGCACGCTGAAATTCAAAGAGCCGACGTTATTCACAGCATTGAAAATCCCTACAACAAAACCGGCGGCATTGCTGTTTTAAAGGGCAACATTGCTCCCGAATGCTCCGTTGTTAAAGAATCTGCCGTTGACGCTTCTATGAAGGTTTTCAGCGGACCGGCTAAGGTTTACAACTCCGAGGACGAAGCAATTGCTGCTATCTGCGGCAAAGAAGTGCAATCCGGCGACGTAGTTGTTATTCGCTATGAAGGCCCCAAAGGCGGACCCGGTATGCGCGAAATGCTCAACCCCACTTCCGTATTGGCAGGCATGGGTCACGATAAGGATGTTGCTCTGCTCACCGACGGACGTTTTTCCGGCGCAACCCGCGGCGCCTGCATCGGCCACATTTCTCCCGAAGCACGCGAAGGCGGCAATATTGCGCTGATTGAAAACGGCGACATCATTGAAATTGATATTCCTAACCGCACTTTGAATGTTAAAGTCAGCGACAAGGAATTAGCTAAACGCCGCGCTGCCTGGGTTTGCCCCGAGCCTAAAGTTAAATCCGGCTATCTGGCGCGTTATGCAGCACTTGTAACCTCTGCTGCTACCGGCGCAGTTTTGAAAGTTCCCGGACAGGACTAAAATTTTATAACAACAAACAAGCCTCCGCAGTCAGTTTTACGCTGACTTGGGAGGCTTAATTTTTACGCAATTTTATTTATTTCTTCCAACATCCTGCCCGTGACCACTGGGAACGTAATATTTTGTGCCTAGTAGCTCGTCCGGCAGATATTGCTGTTCCACCCAGCCGCCGGGAAAATTATGGGGATATTTATAAGTCAAGCCGTGACCTAAAGCCGCCGCTCCGGGATAATGAGCGTCGCGCAAATGTTTAGGCACACTGCCGCAGTTTTTATGGCGCACATCCTGCCGCGCGCTGGCAATACCCATATAGGCCGTATTGCTTTTGGGAGCGTTGGCAATATAGCAAACTGCCTCTGCCAACGGTATCTGCGCCTCCGGCCAGCCGACAAAATCTGCCGCCTGAGCCGCCGCATTAGCCACTACCAGCGCCTGCGGGTCGGCAAGGCCAACATCCTCTGCGGCGCAGATTACAATGCGGCGGGCAATAAAGCGCAAGTCCTCTCCGCCCTCAATCATACGCGCCAAATAGTGCAAAGCCGCGTCAGCGTCGCTGCCGCGCATACTTTTGATAAACGCGCTGATTATATCGTAATGCTGATCGCCTTTTTTATCATAACGCTGCATAGCTGTGCCAATAACGCTGCGTAAAATTTCTTTTGACAGTAGACGCTCCCCTTCTCCTGCCAACGGCAGCATAAATTCAGCCTGCTCTAAAATATTTAAAGCGCCGCGGGCGTCACCGGCCGCAAAATCGGCAATAATCTGCAAAGCTTCCGGCTCGGCGCTAAAGCTGCCGCCAAAGCCGCGCTGCGGGTCAGCAATAGCGCGCTGCAAAATCTGCACTAAATGCTGCGGCTGCAATTTCTCTAAACGCACAACCTTCATGCGGGAAAGCAAGGGAGAATTTATCTCAAAAAAGGGATTTTCCGTAGTTGCACCAATCAGCACGATAGTACCGTTTTCCACATAGGGCAGCAGCACATCCTGCTGCGCTTTATTAAAACGATGTATTTCGTCGATAAAAACAATGGTGCGCCCCAAACCGCGCCGCTGATCGTCCTGCGCCTTGCCAATCAGCTTGCGCAGCTCCGGCACACCGCTGGAAACAGCATTGATAGCCACAAACTGCTCGCCCGTAACATGGGCGATAACCTGCGCCAAAGTAGTTTTACCGGTTCCCGGAGGCCCGTAGAACAACACTGATTGCAGCATATCCCGCTCAATCATCCGCCGCAGAGGACTATTTTTGCCCACAGCCTTTTCCTGTCCCACAAAATCGTTTAATTTTTCCGGGCGCATACGGTCAGCCAGCGGTTTAGTCTGCTTATATTCAGTTTCAAAAAGATTACCAAATAGATTATCCATGATAATACCTATAAAAATATTTATAAAGAACAAAGCAAAACGCAATTAGATATCGCCGCTCACTGCAACTTTTTACGTTCATTTCATGGGGAACAATCACGAAATCTCTACAAACTCGCTGCGCTCAAACATGTAGAGATTTCTATTGTTCCAACCATTCATTCACTAAAAGTCGCAATGTTCGCCGGACGATATGCTAATTGCTCATTTCATTCTATTTCTGCCAAGGCGGTTTAGAAAGTATCATATTCCTGAGATGGCAAATAGTTATACTAGTAGTACGTCGACAAATTTTTTGAAGCAGGTAGTATCTCTCAATCTTCTGCCACTTCTACTTAGGCGTTTCAGAAAGTATCAGATACGAAAAAAGTTGAGGAAGGCGTACTAGGAGTACGTCGACGAAACTTTTTGAAGTAGATGGTGCCTTATGGAACGCCGCTATTAAGTTCTAATAAAAATTAATCCCCACAATGCCGTCCAGCTCCTTGTTTTGAACCTGCATGTGCAGGTGGGTGCCTTCTCTTCTATCGCAAAAGTCCACTCAAAGGAGGCCGGTTTTTGAAAGAAGAAGTATCAGGCTCCCTAGGTAAGAGTGTTGGCTCAAAACCTATGGAGCAATGTAACGAACATCGCAGGGGTATAATTTGCAATTTTTTTAACCGGCATTGACGCTGTATCAGCTATCACCGACATATATATAATATCAAAAACCAGTAGCTTTTTCAAGTAAAAAATCCCCACAAAATGCGTAAAACATTTTATGGGGATTCGCTTTTAAATCAGGCAAAAATTAAAATTATTTTGCTTCTTTTTTCATCAGCAGAGAGGTTTTGATATGCAGTTCGCGCAGTTGTTTTTCATCAACGTCGTTAGGAGCTTGAGTCATCAAATCAGAAGCGCTCTGAGTTTTCGGGAAAGCGATAACGTCGCGGATAGACTCGCGTTTAGCCATAATCATAATCAAACGGTCCAAACCAAATGCCAAGCCGCCATGTGGAGGAGCACCGTATTCAAACGCATTCATCATGAAGCCAAATTTCTCTTGCGCTTCTTCGTCGGACAAGCCAATAGCTTTGAAAATTGCTTTTTGAACGTCACGGCGATGAATACGGATGGAGCCGCCGCCAATTTCGGTACCGTTAAGAACCATATCATAAGCCTTAGCATATACCTTGCCGGGATTGGTTTCCAGCAAAGGCAGATCCTCGTCGCGGGGAGAGGTGAACGGATGGTGCATAGCTACATAGCGTTTTTCTTCCTCGTCATACTCAAACATCGGGAAGTCAACTACCCAAGTGAAAGCCAATTCGTCGGGATCAATCAAACCGCGGCGTTTAGCCATTTCAATACGCAGTGCGCCCAAAGAAGCAGCTACTACGGAAGGCTTATCAGCTACAAAGAGCAGCAAGTCACCTGCTTCAACCTCTGCTGCTTTTTTAATAGCTTCAATGTTTTCATCACTGAAGAATTTAGCAATAGAGGATTTTACGCCGCCCTCTGCGGGGAATTGCAGCCAAGCCATGCCTTTAGCGCCGTAAATGCCGCAGAATTTAACCAGCTCGTCTAGCTGACGGCGGGGAATATCTGCATAGCCTTTGACGTTAATACATTTTACTTGACCGCCATTAGCGATTACGTTATTGAAAACTTGGAAGGTGCAGCCTTTGACAGCTTCGCTTACATTTTTCAGCTCCATACCAAAACGCAGGTCGGGTTTGTCGCTGCCAAAACGGTCCATAGCATCATCCCAAGTGAGGCGTTGGAACGGAATTTTAATTTCTTTGCCCAATGCGCCTTTGAAAATATGATAAATCAAGCCTTCCATCAAAGCCAAAATTTCGTCTACTTCCATAAAGGACATTTCCATATCCAATTGGGTAAACTCAGGCTGACGGTCTGCACGCAAATCTTCGTCACGGAAGCAGCGGGCAATTTGGAAATAACGCTCCATGCCTGCAACCATCAACAGTTGTTTAAAGATTTGCGGAGATTGGGGCAGTGCATAGAATTTGCCGGGATTTACACGGCTGGGAACCAAGTAGTCACGCGCGCCCTCAGGAGTGGATTTGCACAGCATAGGAGTTTCAATCTCCAAGAAACGATGCTCGTCCAAATAATCACGCATCAATTTTGCAACCTTGTGGCGCAAAATCAGATTGCGCTGCATTTCCGGACGGCGTAAATCCAAATAACGGAATTTAAGGCGCAGATTTTCGTCGGTATCAATTTCGTCTTTAATATAGAACGGAGGAGTTTTAGCCTTATTTAATACTTCGATTTCGTTAGCCAACACTTCGATAGTGCCGGTAGGAATATTTTCGTTGATAGTATCCTCATCGCGCATACGCACATTGCCAACTACCTTAATTACATATTCGTTACGAATATCTTCGGCAGTTTTAAAGCTGCTGCCAGCGGATTCAGGATCGGCAACAACTTGCACAATACCGCTGCGGTCACGCAGGTCAATAAAAATCAATCCGCCGTGGTCACGGCGTTTAGCAACCCAGCCGCACAAAACTACTTTGTCGCCGGCTTGGTTCTTGCCCAGCTCACCGCAATGGTGACTGCGTTTTTCGTTAATCATATCTTACACCTCTACTTAAAAATTTATAAAGAATTGAAAAAGTTGATTATATCAGGAAGCATAATCTCCTGCTGCTCACTGGTTGCCATATTACGCACAGTAACGGCATTGCGGGCAACCTCGTCCTCGCCAAAAATTAACACTTGCTTAGCTTGGAATTTGTTAGCCTGCTTCATCTGCGCTTTCATACTGCGGCCGTTGAAATCATATTCAACCTTCAAGCCTGCACGGCGCAGTTCAATGGCAGTTTTAAATGCCAAAGTAAAGTTTTCCTTTTTAGGGCAAACAATGTAAGCGTCAATTGTTTCATCAAAGGACGGCAAAAGCTGTTGCTTTTCCAAAGCCAGCAGCACGCGCTCCATACCCATGGCAAAACCAATGCCGGGGCGCGCCTCGTCGCCGCTGATTTCCTGTACCAAGCCGTCGTAACGTCCGCCGCCGCAAACTGCGCTCTGCGCTCCTAAGGGCGCGTACTGAATTTCAAAAGCGGTTTTAGTATAGTAGTCAAGGCCGCGCACCAAATTGTGGTCAACCTCAAAATCTACACCGGCAGCAGTCAAAAGCTCTTTGACACCCTCAAAATGCGCTTTGCAGTCGTCACACAGACATTCCTCTAAGCTGGGAGCGCCGACGCCTAATTCTTGACAGTGGGGATTTTTGCAATCCAGCAAACGTAAGGGATTACGGTCAAAACGGCTTTGACAATCCTTGCACAGCTCGTCAAAATGCGGACGGAAAAATTCCTGCAATTTTTCTCTGTGCTGCGGACGGCAATTAGGACAGCCAACGGAATTTATTTTCAGCTTCAAATCCTTTAAACCAAGTTCTTGGAGCACCTGCACTGCCAAAAGAATAATTTCGGCATCCACATTGGGTCCGGGAACACCCAGCGCTTCCACACCAAATTGGTGGAATTCACGCAGACGGCCTGCCTGCGGTCTGTCATAACGGAACATGGAACCAATGTAATAAAATTTAGTGGCCAGTCCCTCCTCCTTGCTCAGCTTATGCTCTACATAAGCGCGCACGGCAGACGCGGTATTTTCAGGACGCAGAGTAATGCTGCGGTTGCCGCGGTCGGTAAAAGTGTACATTTCCTTTTCTACTACATCAGTAGTATCACCAATACCACGCTGAAACAGCTCCGTATGCTCAAAAATCGGAGTTCTGATTTCTTTGTAACCATATTGTGCGCAAATTCTCCGCACGGTTTTTTCCAGATAACGCCATGCGTTTACGTCAGAAGGCATAATATCCTTCGTACCTCTGGGTGCTGTAGTCAGCATGCTGACTTCGCCTCCTTTATCTTAATTGAAAATGCTTGCTCGCTTAGCCAACAAAGCCGTTAAATTTTGTCCATAAACGGTTACATTTTTAGGCATATTTACATGCCGCAGATGATGTCCGTCGGTCAAAGGCAGCTTTGTGGAAGATGAAGGCCCCACACCAATTACGGGATGACGCTCCTCCATCATTTGAATATTATAAATGCTCTCGGTTCCCGGCTTAGCGTAGCCGATATTTGCCAAATGCCCCAGCATATAATGCTGACGGTATAAATAATAAGGCGAAAGTCCAGCCTGTAAAGCAAGGCTTTTGCCCTCCTCTGTCAACTCAGCCGCTGCTTGCGCAGACAAGCTCATTGCCGAACCGAAAAGCGGCGCATTGCGTTTTAAGGTAAGCGTATGAATAGTTAAATTTTCCGGCGCCAAGTTAACAGCTTCGTACATACTATACGAAATTTCAGCCGCCGTTTCGCCTGGCAGGCCAATAATCAAATCCATATTCACCACAGAAATTTTACTGCGGCGCACTTCTTCATACGCACGATAAAAATCTGCCACAGAATGCCTGCGACCAATAAGCTGCAAGGTTTTATCGTGAAAGGTCTGCGGATTAACGCTGATGCGATTGACGCCAGCCGCTTCCATAGCCGCCAGCTTAGCCTTGCTAAAGCAATCCGGTCGCCCGGCCTCCACCGTAAATTCCCTAATGCCTGCAAAAAACATATGCTTCTGTACAATGTTTACCAGTCTGGCAAAAACCTTATCGCTTAAGCTTGTAGGCGTGCCGCCGCCAATATAAAGACTGCGCACAGACAAACTATGCATACTTAATAATTGTACCACATTTTGGATATCTTGTTCAATCAAATTTACAAAGTTTTGCTGAGATTCTTCGTCAGCAGGCACAATTCCTGCCGGAAACGAGCAATATGAACAGCGTGACGGACAATAAGGAACGCCAATATAAATTCCCACGTCCTGAAAACGAGTGCTATCATCTAAAATTTGTTTCTGCTTGACGGCAATATTTTTCAGCAATTCACCTTTTTCCGCAGGCAGTAAATATTTTTTATGCAGGACAGCAGCTAATTCTTCTGCCGCAATGCCGCTATCCAGCAATTTATGCGCCAGCTTTCCCGGACGTACGCCGGTTAAAATTCCCCAAGGCAGCTCCGGCTTGACGCCAATAAATTTACCAAACACCTGCAGCACAGCCAGCTTGATGCAGCGTGTAATTTCACCTGATGCAACTTCATCGTTCTGCTCTGCCTGACACAGTATTTGCGAACTATATTTTTGACCATCAGCCAGCAAATCAGCTTGCAGCTTATTATCTGCAAAAATTATCTGCAAGCAAGGATCTGCATTGTCTTGCAGCTCATAGCCAAAGAACGCGGCCATGTCACACACGGGCCGCGTTATCTCAAATCCGCAAAAGTTTTTTAGAGAAAAATATTTATTCATGGGTTATCCTCAGCTTCTATGCGTTCTTCTGCATGCCACAACTCTTTATACAGCACGCGGTAAACTGCGGCCACCGGTACTGCAAACACCATACCCAAAATACCAAAAAGCTTCGCGCCCACAAGCAAGCTGCCAATTACAAAAACAGGATGCAAATCAATCTTGGCACCCATAATTTTGGGCATAATATAGTTAGCGTCTAATTGGTAATAAACAGCATAAAAAATCGCTACATGTAAAGCCGCCGTAGGACTTTGTCCATAAGCAATAAATACTGCCGGTACTGCGCCCACAATCGGTCCCACAACCGGTACAGTTTCAGCTAAAATTGCCCAAAATCCTAAAACCAAGGGAAAATTAATACCTAAAAAGGCGGTGCCTACACTAATCACAAAGCCTGAAATCAAGCTTAGCTTAAAAAGGCCGCGCACATAAGCGCTTAAAGTGCGGCCAATATCGTCTATTACTTTTGCAGCCCGCTCCTGCACGTCATAGTTAAATAAATTGATAGCCATGCCGCGCAGCTCGCGCCAATCCTTGAGAAAATAAAAAGCCAAAAATGGCACAATAATCAAGCCAATAAGATTGGAAACTATTTCCAAGCTGCTGCGCAGCAAATTACGCAATACCGTACTTACAAATCCCATAGCCCAATTGATGATGCCGTCAGTTAACATATCAAAGCTTGAGGGCAGAGTAGGAATCGCCTGCGGATTTTGCAGCATTGCTTCTAAACTTTGCAAATTAGAACGTTCGGTAAGTTGAGGCAGCTTGACCAGTAAATCGTTCATTTGCCCAAAAAGAGGCAGCACGATAAAGCCCACAGTAATGATTAAAAAAATGATAAAGCCAATCAGTGACAAAACTATCGCCACTGCTCGCGAAAGCTTAATCATACCATGAGCTACACGCACCTGCGTAATGACATTTACCAAGGGATAAAGGCCAAAAGCCAAGGCAATAGCTAGCAGCACCGGCAGCATAAAACCTGCCAGCAAATAGAGAATATAAGAAATTGCTGCTGCCACCAGTAATTTGAACCATGTACTGGTTTTTATTTGATTCCAATACTTAAACATAATTATTTATTGCAGAAAAGGATTTCTGCGTCTCTCCCAACCCACAGAGGTCTGTGGTCCATGTCCCGGCAATAGAGTTACTCCGTCATCTAAAACTAAAATTTTATTTTTTATAGATTGCAAAATTTCTTTGTAGCTGCCGCCGGGTAAATCGGTGCGGCCAATAGATTCGCAGAAAACTGTGTCGCCCACAAACATAACATGATTTTCCTTATTGTAATAGCACACGCCGCCTTTAGTATGTCCGGGAGTAGCCAACACAACAAATTCCATGCCTGCCAGCTCCAAAACATCACCGTCGTGCACAATATCTTCTGCCGGCTCGCATTGAATATTGCGACCTACAAAAAAGGAAAGGTTTACATCCGGTTTAGTTAAGCAGGCTTTATCGTTTTCGCCAATATAGACAGGCGCTCCCGTTGCTTTGCGCACCTCGCTTAAAGCGCCAATATGGTCGCTGTGCCCATGAGTCAAAAGAATTGCTGCCACCTTAACGTCAGCCTCCGCTGCCATTTCTAAAATAGCTTCACAGTCTGCTCCAGGGTCAACAATAACTCCTTCCTTAAGCTCCTCGTTGACAGCTAAGTAGCAATTAGTGGCCAGCATGCCAACTTCTTGTTTGTATATTTTCATAAATTTCCTCCTAAAATAATTTCGTGCTATCTAATAAGATAGTCACAGGTCCATTATTGACCAATTCTACCAGCATATGCGCTCTGAACACACCGGTTTCCACCGCAATACCTTTATCACGGCAGGCATCTACAAAACGCTCGTAATAAGCATTAGCAATATCGGGCTTGGCAGCCTTGTCAAAGGACGGGCGCTTACCCTTACGGCAATCGCCGCACAAGGTAAATTGCGAAACAGCCAAAATACTGCCGCCTACGTCCTGCACGGACAAGTTCATTTTTTCTGCCGCGTCCTCAAAGATGCGCAGTCCGCAGACCTTATCTACGATATAATTTAAATCTTTATCCGTATCGCCTTCGGCAACGCCTAACAACACCAGCAAGCCTTTAGCTATTTTACCGCTAACAGCACCACTTACCGTAACGCTAGCGCAATCAACTCTCTGTACCACAGCTCTCATTTGCGTTTGCCTCCGCTGCCAATAGTAGAAAATACGCGCTCAACAGTATAAACGCCTTTCATGTGACGTATGCGGTTCATTACATATTCCAGCTGATCTAGGCTGGTAATATCCAAGCCCATATGCGTAGTTGCCATTTTATTTTTATCCGTATGACAGCTTAACGAGAAAATATTCAGTTTCGCTTCGCTGGTAATATTCATAATATCGCTCATCATGCCCGGACGGTCTTGAGAAGTAATCATAATATTAACCTTATAAACATCATCAATACCAACATCCCAAGAAACTTCAATCAAGCGGCTCTGCTCTTCCGGATTATTGCTGAGCACGTTAGGACAATCGGCGCGATGCACAGAAACACCGCTGCCGCGAGTAATATAACCAATAACGGGGTCACCGGGAATTGGATTGCAGCAGCGTGCCAGCTTAACCATGATGCCTTCCTCACCCTTAACGAGAATGCCATGACTAGCCTTGGCTTTGGATTTACGCGGCTTCAATTCAGCTAAAACCTGTGCCAAATCCTTGGTTGTTTCCAGCTTCTGTTCTTTCTTATATAATTCTACCAGCTTAGACATAACAGCATTTAATGTTACGCCGCCATAGCCCAAGGTAGCCAGCAAATTTTCGTCCGTATCAATACGCAGCTTATTGCCTACAGCCTTTAATTTTTCAGGAGTCATAAGCACTTTGATTTCATAACCTAGGCGCTTAACCTCACGCTCCAACATTTCGCGTCCTTTGATGATGTTTTCTTCGCGACGCTCTTTCTTAAACCAATTCTTAATTTTATTTCTGGTATCGCTGGAGCCAACAATATTTATCCAATCGCGGCTGGGGCCATTGGATTGTTTCGAGGTAATAACCTCAACTATATCACCGTTTTTCAGCTGATAATCAAGCGGTACAATGCGTCCGTTAATCTTAGCGCCTACACAACGATTACCCACGTCCGTATGAATACGGTAAGCAAAGTCGATAGGCACGCTGCCCACAGGCAAATCAATAACATCGCCGCGGGGAGTGAAAACAAAGACCTCATCCGCAAAAATATCCATCTTCACCGTGTTGACAAAATCACGGGAATCGTTCATATCGTTGTGCCATTCCAAAAGCTGGCGCAGCCAGGACAGCTTAGCATCAAAGCTTTTATCCGCGCCGGTTGCAGGCTTGGACCCACCGCTTTCTTTGTAGCGCCAATGAGCTGCGATACCATATTCGCTGATGCGGTGCATTTCAAAAGTACGAATTTGAATTTCCAAAGGCTGTCCCGCAGAGCTAAGCACAGTGGTATGCAGAGATTGGTACATATTGGATTTGGGCACAGCTACATAATCCTTAAATCGACCAGGAATAGGACGCCACATGCTGTGGACAATACCCAAGGTGCCATAGCAATCCTTAACTGTATCCACCAAAACACGAATAGCTAAAAGGTCATAAATTTCGTTGAGCTGCTTATGGTCGCGCAGCATTTTTTTATGAATGCTATAGAAATTTTTGGGTCTGCCTTGAATTTCACAGCGAATGCCTGCTTTTTCCACAGCGTCCTTCAGCGTCGCCATGGCTTCGTTAATCATGGCCTCTCGCTCGCGGCGTTTAATCTTCACCTGCTCCATTAAATCGTAATAAATATCCGGCTCCATATAGCGGAACGCCAAATCCTCTAATTCCCATTTAATAGCAGAAACACCAAGCCTGTGAGCCAAAGGAGCATAAATCTCCAAGGTTTCGCGGGAAATAGACTGCTGCTTATGCACAGGCATATATTTCATGGTGCGCATATTATGCAGTCTATCTGCCAGCTTAATCAAAACTACGCGAATGTCTCTGGCCATGGCCAAAAACATTTTGCGGTAATTTTCTATTTGACGATCCTCTTTAGAAATATATTCAATTTTGCCAAGCTTCGTAACGCCATCGACCAAATTGGCAACTACTACACCAAAGCGCTCTTTAATATCATCCAAAGTATAATCGGTATCTTCCACTACATCATGCAGAAAAGCTGCAGCCAAGGTTTTTTCGTCCATTTGCAGGCTAACTAAAATTCCCACTACGCCAATAGGGTGAATAATATACGGTTCACCGGATTTGCGTACTTGAGTTTTATGCGCTTCTGCAGCCAACTCATAAGCCTTGCGCACAAAAGCTACCTGCTCCGAAGTTAAATAAGCTTCTATTTCACTAAAAAGTTTTTCAACATTAGTAATATTTTCTGTTGAGGGCATACTATCCCCACTCCCATCCTCAGCGTCAGCCGCGCAGCAAATCATGCTGGCTTAAACGCAGATTTTCTTTATATATTGCTTCCAACTGCTGGCGCTGCTGCTGTAAACGCACATACAAAAGCGAATCCTCCAGCTGACAGCGTTTGATAATATTTTTTTCTATTATATCATCTTTTAGGGTAATAAAACCAAGCTCCATCATAATTTTTACAGCATTTTCACTAACGCAGTCTGCGTAACACTCTAAAACTTGCGTTAAATGCAGCGGCTGCTTGGCAATTTCTTCCATCACCCTTTTATAGGCCACGGCCATAGCTTCCCGATTAGGACAATTTATAGGCAGCTCGTTCAACAAAAGCGAGCCTTCTTGCTGCTTATACAATAAATACAGCGTACTTATTTGATTGCAACGCAGCTTTTTAATTACTTCCGGCAAAGAAATTGTCGGAAAATCCAGCAATACTACGGCATCGCTACTATTACTACGATCTGCCATATTTTTTAAATCGCGATATTCTATAAATTTTACATAAGCTGTGAGCTGTTTATCTATCAGCGCTTCTGCCTGCAGCTTATTCTGTACAAAAACCTGCAGGTGATTATGCACGCGACCCAAAGCCGTTAAAAGCTGCCATTTATCTACGGCAAAATTGCGGAAATCGCCCAAGCTCAGCTCCTGCTTAATACTTACTGCATGAAGCTGCACTGTAGCTTCGTCGCGCCACACATTTATTTTCGGCTGAAAAGCTACGTCGGCAATCATATTATCATGCATAAAATGCAGCAGCTCCGCGTTATTCCACATAATGCTGCGGTAAGAAAAATCACCTTTGTCCAAGGTAAACTGCAAATGTTTTTGCTCTCTGCCAATGGCTCTGCTATTGTGCAGCAAAGCGTGACGAAAAGCAAATACCGGCGGTGGATTTGAGCAGCCGCAAGGCTCCAAAAGCTGCAGCTCTTCCAAATCCTGGATAGTAATTTCACCTTTATCCTTAATAACACAGTCCACTACCTGACGAGGCTGATAATCTTCCGGCCGTAAATGAGTACGAACATATTCCTTAAACCGACGGCGGAATTCTTCTACTTTTGCTGTCGGCAGCGTCAGTCCCGCTGCCTGGTGATGCCCGCCGAATTGCGTTAAAATATCACTTTCAGCCGCAATAGCCTCATATAAATTTAAAGCTGGAATACTGCGGCAGCTGCCCTTCGCCATATCATCAGAAATACTCAACAAAATCGTCGGCAAATGATATTTTTCTACTAAACGCGAAGCCACTATACCAATAACGCCCTGATGCCAGCCGGAATTAGCCAGCACTATAGCGGTATCTATATGCTTTTCCTGCGCCAGCTGCGCTTCTGCTTCCGCTAAAATATGACGACTGATTTCCTGCCGCAAAGCGTTTTCCTGATTAAGCTCCGCCGCAAGCTCCGCCGCCTTATCAGCATCTTTTGTCACCAAAAGCTCTACAGCCCTTTGGGCATGCTCTAAACGTCCAACGGCATTCAGCCGCGGCGCTAAACCAAAGCCAATACTCTCCGAAGAAATGTCTTTTCCGGTACAGCCGCTAACATCCATTAAAGCTCGCAGACCCACCAGCTTGGTATTTTTCATAGCCGTCAAACCGCGACGCACAATCTCGCGGTTTTCATCCACTAACGGAACAATATCAGCCACGGTTCCCAAGGCTGCCAGCTCCGTCAGCTCTTCCCAATCAGGCAGCTCACCGCGATTTTTTTGCTGCCTACTAAGCTCTAACGCTTGACAAAGCTTAAAGGCAATGCCAACGCCGCTTAAATCTTTAAAAGGATAACAATCGTCTGCCTGCTTAGCATTTACAATTGCATAGGCAGGCGGCAAAATTTCCGGCACAGTATGATGGTCTGTAATAATAATATCCAAAAAAGCCGGCGCATTCTGCACCTCGTGCAAGCCGCTGATGCCGCAGTCCACGGTCACTACCAGGGTAGTGCCGCCATCCGCAATATTTTTCAAGGCTTCGTCATTTAAACCATAGCCCTCACTTTTTCGCTGCGGAATATAGGTTGCAACCTTAGCTCCCCGCCCCTGCAAATAAATATACAATAGAGAGGACGCAGTTATCCCGTCCACGTCATAATCGCCATAAACGGTAATCTGTTCGTTTTCTTGTAAAGCTTTTTCAATGCGCGCTACGGTACGCTCCATATCCTTCAGTAAATATGGATCGTGAAATGGCACAGGACTGCCATATAAAAATTGTCGCATCAATTGTGTGTCGTTTAAGCCCCGTTCCAGCAAAATCCCCGTAACTAAAGGAGATATCCCCAGCTCTGCAGCGAGGCACCCTGCCTTATGCTCATCATACTCACGTATTTCCCAAATACGTTCTTTAGCTATCATTGTTTTTTATCCGCTTCAATAGGCTGATGCACAGAAGCCGCAGCCTTATCACGCAGCATCTGGGCATGCTGCAGCATTGCAATTTGTTCTTGCAGGCGTGCATTTTCTGCTTGCAGCTTTGTTATTTGCTCCTGTGTTTTTTTATCCTGCAAATAATGTCTGGCTTTCATCGCCAGCAAAAAACAAGTTGCTACCAATACGCCTACGAGAAAGGAACCGAGAATAACCAGCACCAGCGACGAAGAAAAGCTCCAAAAAACAAAATTCAGAGATACGGCTACAGCATTTTGTACGGCAAAAACGGCAACAATAATACTCAATACAATTACTAAAATCAACAATGGCATATCTGTCAACTCCTTTAACAGAAAATTATTTTTATAGCCTGTAATATTCTGCTAGAGGCACAATTTTTCCTGCTTTTATGCAGAAAATTTCACTAAATACATAAAAAATACACAAAGAGGGGGTGCGGACAAAAACCTGGACTCCCACGGGCTTCGAAAGGAGCTGAATCATTATATATTCTCAAGACAAAATCG
>ENA-UERC01000508-UERC01000508.1-human-gut-metagenome-genome-assembly--contig:-NODE-508-length-28980-cov-12.232882_pt1 | contig 28980 bp, 20 predicted proteins | sample MGYA00242955_ERZ507955 | MGnify/ENA primary metagenome ERZ507955 (study PRJEB26167, sample SAMN06115394) | human gut metagenome | host: Homo sapiens | place: China:Hubei | collected 2016-04-27... | reverse complement strand
GCACACACATACAACAAATAACACGATATTACACAATGAATTAAATCTCCGGATACAGCCACAACGGCGGTTCGACAATAAAAAAACTTCATTTTTTAATTCATTTTATATTCCGACAATAGGTACAAATTGAAAAAATCTCTATTAATTTGTTCTTCATAACGAAATAGTTGAGATTCGTCCCCACGAGAGCTCAATACCACCTAAATTCCTAATTATTAAATGTATGAAGAACTTATGACAAATCTTTGCTTCCGATTCTTGAGGGGGGGGGGACCGGCGCTTGTTCGCACTTCTCCTGGCCATTACGCTATCGGTTCCTTCGTTTGCGTTCGCCGCTGACGAAGCATCGGAGTCGAATGCGTACAGTGCAGCTCCGGCTCGTGCCGAGAGATTGATCGCCAAAGGAAAAGTCATCGATCCCAATGGTCAGCCGGTAGCGGGCGTCGCCGTTATCATCGATGAAACCAAGACGGGTACCGTTACCGACGGCAACGGTTACTACGTGATCGACGTTCCCAACGTAGGCGTTCACCTGACCTTCACCTGTCTGGGTTACAAGCCCCAGACGGCTGTCGTGCCCAAGTCGCTCAGCCTCGATATCTACATGGAAGAGGATACGCTCGAAATGGATGCCGCAGTGGTCGTAGGTATGGGTCACCAGCGTAAGGCCAGCGTGATCGGCGCCATTTCGTCCGTTTCACGCGACGCCCTGAAAATCCCGCAGCGCAACCTCACGAACGCCCTGGCCGGTAAGATCGCCGGTGCGGTGGTCGTGCAGCGTACGGGCGAGCCGGGTCTGGACAACGCCGAATTCTGGATCCGCGGTATCTCGTCGCTCAATTCGAGCGCCCCGCTGGTACTGGTGGACGGTGTGGAGCGTTCGATGTCCGACCTGTCGATCGAGGAGATCGAGACCATCTCGGTGCTCAAGGACGCATCGGCGACGGCCGTTTACGGCGTACGTGCCGCCAACGGCGTCGTGCTCGTGACCACGCGCAAGGGTATCGCCCAGAAGGCGACCATCGACGTGAAGATCGAGAGCGGTATATCGAACCTGGTGAACATGCCCAAACTGCTCGACGGCGCCAACTACATGCGCCTCTACAACGAGGCCTACGGCAGCGAATTCTATTCGCCCGAGCAGATCCGCATGACCGAAACCCATGCCGATCCCTACCTCTATCCCAATGTCAACTGGTTCGACGAGCTCTTCACGAAATTCTCCACCAACTCGCAGGTTTCGGTCAACGTACGCGGCGGTGGCGAGCGCGCCCGCTACTACGTGACGGCAAGCTACCTGCGCGACAACGGTAACCTCTACAACAATCCCGACACGGATTACAACACCAACATCAACATCACGCGCTACAACTTCCGCTCGAACATCGACATGTCGCTCACCAAGACGACGACCCTGTCGCTCGAAATCGGTGCCAACATGACCGACGCCCACCAGCCGCGTCCGATCACCTCCAGCTACAATTTCCAGTCGCAGGCCTCCGAGCTCTTCTCGGCATGTTATCAGCAGGACCCCATCACCACGCCCGTTCGCGTTCCGCTCGGTTACAACGAATTCGGCGAGATGCAGTGGGGCTGGGGTGCGCCGCTGTCGACCAGCGTGGGTAACCCCGCCGAGCGACTCTTCGGTTCGGGTTACAACAAGACCTACCGCACGTCGGTCATGAGCCAGATCATTCTCAAGCAGAATCTGGACTTCCTGACCAAGGGCCTCGACTTCACGGCATCGTTCTCCTACGACGTCAACACCGTTTCGATCCAGTCGCGCGGCAAGTATTCGTCGCTCTACGCCGTGAACGGCGTCGACGACGAGACGGGTCTCTACTCGCTCGTTCCCAAGCGCGAAGGCGACGAGTTCCTCGGTTACATCTACAGCAACACGGGCGACCGTGCCGACGAGTTCAAGGCGCAGTTCAACTACGAGCGCGTCTTCAACGAGCGGCACCGCGTAGGCGCCATGGCCATGTACTACCAGCGCAGCTTCAACAACCTGGCCGCCGGCAGCTCGATCCTCGCACTGCCCTATCGCAAGCAGGGTCTGGCATTCCGCGCCACCTATTCTTACGACGACCGCTACTTCATCGAGTACAACATGGGTTACAACGGTTCGGAGAACTTCAAGTCGGGCGAGCGCTTCGGCGTATTCCCCGCAGGTGCCATCGGTTACCTGATTTCGAACGAGCCCTTCTGGAAGGTGAAGTGGATCAACCACCTGAAGATCCGCGGATCGATCGGTCTGGTCGGTTCCGACGTACTGGCCGCAGGTCGTTTCGCCTACCTGAGCACCTGGGAATCGGGTCTGGGAGGCCACTACTTCGGTCCCAACGCCACGTGGTCCGCAGGTATCGGCGAGGCACAGGAAGGCGTTCTGGGTCTGACCTGGGAGAAGGGTCTCAAGAAGGACCTCGGTCTGGAGCTGAAGATGTTCGACTCGATGGTATCGATCGATCTGGACTACTTCCACGAGAAGCGTTGGGATATCCTCATCCAGCGTTCGTCGGTTCCGGGCATCGCCGGTCTTAACCAGCAGCCGCTGGCCAACATGGGTCGCATGACCAACCACGGTTTCGAGGCTACGGCCGAATTCAACCACCATATCGGCAAGGTCAACTACCGCATCTACGGTAACTTCTCCTTCGCCCGCAACAAGATCACCGAGAAGGACGAGGCTCCGACCGATCCCTGGCGCATGCGCACGGGACACCCGCTCAACCAGCAGTTCGGTCTGATCGCCCTAGGTCTGTTCGAAGACCAGGACGAAATCGACCTGAGCCCCGAGCAGAAATTCGGTACGGTACGTCCGGGTGACGTGAAATACCTCGACTACAACGGCGACGGCGTGGTCGACGCACACGACGAAGTGGCCATCGGCTATTCGCGCGTTCCGGAAATCAACTACGGTTTCGGTCTGCAGATCAACTGGAAGGGTCTCGATTTCGGCGCCTTCTTCCGCGGTCAGGCACACGTCAGCTACTCGCTCGGAGGATCGTTCTTCCCCTTCGCCAACGGCGTGGGCAAGGGCAACCTCTTCGCCAAGGCGATGGACCGCTGGTCGGAGGAGAATCCCAACCCCAACGCGTTCTATCCGCGTCTGTCGGCAAGCGCCTCGGCCAACAACCAGAAGGCCTCCACGCGTACGATCTACGACGGCAGCCTGCTGCGTCTTTCGGACCTCGAAGTGGGTTACACCTTCCGGGGCAAGCACCTCAAGTCGTGGGGATGCCAGTCGCTGCGCGTCTACTTCGTAGGCAGCAACCTGCTGCTCTTCTCGCCCTGGGACATGTGGGATCCCGAGAGCGGCTCGACCAACGGTAGCAACTACCCGCTGGCCCGCAAGTTCAACCTCGGCGTGAGAATCTCCTTCTAATCTAAAACCGACGAACGATGAAAAAAATATTTTATCTGCTTATAGCTACTGCAATGTTCGCGGGTTGCGAGTATCTCGACAAAGAACCCGACGACATGAAGACCGACAAAATGGTCTGGAGCAACCGCGCCGAGGTCGTGAAGTATCTCACGAACTGCTACGCGTCGCTGCCCATGGACCGTTTGCACCAGGACGACCCCTGGCTGGGATGCGCCGACGAGTGCGACATTCCGTGGTCCGTATACCCGACCTACAACATCAACCTCGGTGTCTGGGAGCCTTCGACATCTTTCTATGTCAAATGGAACACCTTCTACCGGACCATCCGTGCGACGTTCGTTTTCGAAAACAACGTGGGTAAATGCGGCAACCTGTCGCAGGACCTCAAGGACCGCTACCTGGGCGAAGCGCTCTTCCTGCGCGGTTACTACTACTTCCTGCTGCTGCGCCAGTACGGCCCGGTCGTGCTGATCAAACAGCAGATGAGCAACGACACCGACTTCGGCAACATGCCCCGCTCGCCGTTCGACGAGTGCGCCGCCTACGTCTGCGAACTGATGGACCGCGCCGAACGGCTGCTGCCCGACTCCTACGCCTCCGAGGCGGACAACCTGGGCCGCGCGACGGCAGCCGCAGCGCTCTCCGTCAAGGCCATGATGCTCATGCTGCAGGCTTCGCCCCAGTGGAACGGCAACCCCGACTACGCCGACTTCGTGAACCACGACGGCACGCATCTGGCCAGCACCACCGCCGATTCGAAGCGTTGGGAGACGGCCGCCGAAGCATACCGGGCCGTGATCGACAAGGCCGAGGCTACCAACATCAAGCTCTACACCAACGGCGACGTAGGCGTGGATTCGAAGGATTTCAACCCCTACAAATCCTACTACAACCTCTTCAACAACGGCTGGAACTCGGAGATCATCTTCGGTTCGATCGACCAGGGCACCATCTCGTGGGATAACCACGGCGAGCGTTACGCCTGGATGGTCCACACGATTCCCGAGGGTGCCGGTTCGGCCACCTGTATGGGTGCCGTAGGTCCCACGCTGCGTCTGGTCGACGCCTTCTACATGGAGAACGGCCGCACGATCGAAGATCCCAACTCGGGTTACATCGAGCGCGGTTTCGCCACCAAGGACGGCGAACACTACAACTTCAGCGGCGTGGATATGAAGACCGAAGCCGGCCGCAAGACGCAGATCCGCGACCTGAAGAACCTCGACGCCTGGGGGCATGCCGAGGGCGACTGGAACATGTTCTGCAACCGCGAGCCGCGTTTCTACGCCTCGATCAACTACAACCACCGCGTACAGCTCCCTTATTCGGACGACGCAGGTCACCGCAACGGATTCAACATGTACGCTTCGCAACAGGACGGCTGGGGCCGTTGCGAGCTCTACTTCGGCGGTAAGTCCAACTCAGGTCAGAGTCTCAACTACTCGATGACGGGCTTCCTCACCCAGAAGCGCGTCGTTGCCGAAGCCGACTTCTACACGCGTATGACGCTGCCCGGAAAATACGTATCGATCTACATCCGCTACGCGCAGATCCTGCTCGACTACATCGAGGCTCTGAACGAGTACGATCCGACCAACCCCGACATCCAGAAGTACTGGGACGACATCCGCAAGCGCGCCGGTCTGCCGAGCATCTTCGCGACCTATCCCGACATCAAGGGCAAACAGAAGGATCAGCGCGAGTACATCCTGCGCGAGCGTCAGATCGAGCTCAACTTCGAGGGCGACCGCTACTACACCACGCGCCGTCGTCTGCTCTCGGAGACCGTAGCCAAAGCCCGCACCGACAAATACGGCGATGCAGGTTCCGTATGGGGCCTCTCCGTTCGCGGCGGCGACCCGAAGACCAACAACTTCAAGTCGACCGAGTTCTACGAGCCCGTCGCTTTCGAGCAGCGCGTATTCAAGAAAGCCTACTATTTGTTCCCCATCCCGCAGAGCGAGACCGACAAGAGCCCCGCTCTGGTCCAGAACCCCGGATGGTAATGGTTTTTAACACGACAAAGCAATGAAAAACAGAATATTGTCATTCATCATTCTTGCAGCCGGTATGGTTACCTCCTGCAATACCGATGCTGAATTCTCGGAATTCATCCCCACGCACGCCCTTTCGACCCTGGTGAAGTCGGCTACGGCCACCTGCGGTTCGGAGACGGTCGTCGGCACGGTCGACAACGCGACCCACGAGATACAGTTCGTATTCGTCAACAATTCGAACTTCTCCGACGTCGCCGTAACGCTCGAATACGCCACCCGCGCCATCCGCAAGGAGGGCGCACCGGAAGAGGGGCAGAAACTCAACCTGTCGGCTCCCTATTCGTTCGTGATGAATAACCTCGAAGAGGACTTCACCTACACGATCGCCGCCTCGCGCGCCCAGATTATGCAGGTCGACCACACGCAGTGCACGGTCCTGCAGCTCGACACGGACGCCGACTATCAACGGACCAAGGAGGTCGATCCCAGCCGTTGCTTCGACGGCAAGCACATGTCGAAGAAGGGCGCTTACGGCGAAGTGGCCTATAACCACTTCGGCTGGATGATGGCAAATCCGAGCAAGACCCCCGAACGCGGCAACTCCTTCACGTTCGACGCGGGCGAGCCGATGCGCCTTTCGAAGATCGTCTTCTGGCCTTACTGGCCCTACGAGAACCAGCAGCCGGCCGTTTACGAGCTCTATGCCTACACGCTTTCGGGCGAACCCGCACAGACCGGCGAATGGACCAACTGGGAGAAGATTCTCGAAGTGGACGACTCCGACAAGTGGCAGATCACCAAGAACGCCGAAGCAGGTTCGGAAAACGACCTCACGGTCAACGGTACGGTCGTGGAATTCAAATACGGCGAACTGCCCGAGGCCCGCTACTACCGCTTCAAGATGCTGAAGAACTTCTATGCGGCCTTCGGTACGGCCATGAACCAATACTGGTCGGGACGTATCAACTACTTCGCGCTCTCGGAAGTAGAGCTCTGGAGATACAATACGGAAGAGTAGCGACTACACGATGATTCCGAAACAGATCATAGCACGTTCGATGATGTTCGCATGCGTTCTGCTGAGCGCATGCGGACACTCGGGCGAGGAAAATCCTCAGCCCGGAAAGCCCGAGCCCGAAAAGCCCGTCGAAGAGGAGAACTACCTCACCGTAACGACGCGCAACGGCGCCCCGGTCGAGTCGTACGAACAGTCGTTCGCCGCCTTCGCGCAGACGCTCGTCGTTCGCAGCAACGTCAAATGGGAGGTTTCGGCAGGCAATGCCGCCGCGTGGCTCCATGTCGAAGCGACCTCCGCGGCGACAGCCGAAGTAGCCATCGAGGTGAACACGGGCCGCGAGGTCCGCAGCGGCACGATCGTCTTCACGACGACCGATCCGAAGGTCCGGGTGGAGATTCCCGTACGTCAGAATTTCGGCGAGACGATCGGCCGGGCGCCGATCCGCGACCTGATGCTGATCTACGACGGATACGACGACGGACGCGCATTCGACGACAAGCGTTTCGCCAAATACGCGGCTTCGGACGACGACGCTCCGCAATGGCTCTTCGACGGATATCTGTTTCTGACGGCACACCGCGGAGGCAAATCATTCAGCGGAGGACTCAACCGCCCGGCTTCGAACAAGCAGGACTGGGAAGCCATCGTGGATTTCTACCTCGAAGATACGCACTCGATCCCGGCGCTCGACAGAGCCGTCGGAGCGTTGCGGGACCAGATCGGAGGTACGTTCCACCGCCGCAAGGTCGTGATCTTCATGCCCGAACCGCAGGAGGGTCAGACCGACTGGGGCGAGATCGACGGCAAAGCGATGGATTTCAGCAACTATCCGGACCGCATAGCCGCCTGCAAATGGTATGTCGACATGGTCGTCGAGAAATTCGCACAACACGACTTCCGCAACATCCAGCTCGCCGGCATCTACTGGTTCCCCGAGCACGGAGGATTCATCTCGACCTACATGAAGCAGGTCGCCGAATACATCCACTCGAAGAACCTCGACTACCGCTGGATTCCCTACTACGGCGCCTTCGGCCATGCCGACTGGAAAAAATACGGTTTCGACTACGCCTACTACCAGCCCAACTACTGCTTCAGCACCACGATTCCCCGGCAGCGGCTCTACGACGCCTGCGCCGAAGCGCTGTCGGCCGACATGGGGCTGGAGGTGGAGTTCGACTCGAATTACGCATTCGAGCGCAACGTGGCCTACATCGACGTCTACGAAGAGCTCGGAATTCTCGAAAAATCGAATCTGGCCTACTACGGCGGCACCTCGTTCGAATACTGGAAGAACGGCATCACCGAAGAACGGGCCTTTTACGAGCGCCTGGCGAAGATCATCGCCGAGCGGCAAAAGAAATTTACAACGAATAAAAAAACACCTGATACACTATGAAAACCTTCAAAATGCTTCTGCTGGCCATCGCAGCGCTCTGCGTCACGGCATGCGAGAACGACGAGGCGGCCTACATAGGCGTTCCCGAATCGATCGAGCTTTCGGCGGACGCAAGCATCATCGACTTCGTGGTGAACTCGAATTCGAACTGGACCCTCACCGTTTCCGATCCCTGGTTCAAAATTACGCCCAAGCACGGAAGCGGCAAAACGACGCTCAAACTCGGTGTCGACCGCAACGTAACGGGTGCCGAGCGCACCTCGACGCTGGAGTTCACTTCGGCCGACGGCTCGATCGAGCGCGTTCCCGTATCGCAGCCCGCCTACGTAGCCGAAATGGATATCACGGCGGCACAGACCGTCCTGGTGAAGAAGGGCGAGCAGCTGACCCTCAAGATCGCGGCTAACGTCGAGGACTGGGTCTATACGCTCGCCGACGGCGCATGGCTCAAGGAGGCTTCGAAATCGGAGGAGGAACTCGTCTTCGACCTCGATCCTTCGGTGAAGTTCGACACGAACGTCACGGCCAAGATCACCTTCACGTCGCCCTCCGACCCCGTCTTCGAAAAGACCGTCGAGGTACGTCCGCTCAACTTCGCCGAACTGACCGCTTCGGGCGAAGAGTCCGTAACGGTAAAACGCGGCGAACAGTACACCGTGAAGGTCACCTCGAACATCGACGACTGGACCTACACGATCACCGACGGCGCATGGATGCGCGAGGCATCGAAAACGGCTACGGAGATCATCTTCGACATGATTCCGACCAACCTCGTCAACGCGAACAAGAAGGCCAAGATCACTTTCTCGTCGCCTTCGTACGCCAACCTGACGTTCTCGATGGAGGTACAGCCCATCTCGTTCGAGGCTTCCACGTATCTGCCCGACAAGTCGAAGATGCGCGCCTTCACGCTGGAGAACGACGGCACAGAAAATACGGCCGAAAAGAACCACGGCAGTGCCTACCTGTTCGACGGCATGTGGCAGACCAACAAGGGTAACTACCACCTGTGCAACATCGAAGGGGCCGACTTCAACTACAAGCACTGGGAGATCAATACTACCGTAGATTCGTTCAATGCAGGACACGGCGACTCGTTCACGATCGACGCCGGTGAAGCCATTCGTCTGGCTCGCTTCATCAGCTATCCCTACTGGAGCTGGGCGAACAACGACCCGCTGGCATACGAGATCTACGCTTACACCGGCGACGGAGAGCCCGAAGCAGCCTGGGACAAGTGGGTGAAACTCGGCAGCGTAGACGCCTCGCATCTCTATGAAGATATGAAAGGGGTCGCAGCAGGAGCCTACTCTGCGCTGCTGGCCGACGGTATCACGGTCGTTATCCCCGAGGATAACGAGATCGTAGCCCGCTACTACCGCTTCAAGATGCAGAAGAACGGTTATGCCGTTGGCAAAACCGAGCTTAACCAATGGTGGACGGGACGTATCCACTGGATGACGCTCAGCGAAGCGACGCTCGTAGCCTACGAATAATCGGTTCGCCGACAAAATATTCGGGAAAAGGAGTAACCGGCTGTACGGGTCGGTTATTCCTTCCGTAAATCGACAAGAAAGAATTTCATTCAAAAACAAGCGAAAAAGATGATACGACGGCTCTTATTCACGGTTCTGGCCACGGCGATGCTCGCCGCCTGCTCGGAATCGGAGGGCGGGCAGACGCCCCAATCGACGCTGACGCCTCCGTCCGATGTCGCGGCCGAACGGATCGGCGACACGAAAGTCCGCGTCACGTGGCACGACAAGAGCGATTCGGAGAACGGATTCACGGTCTGGATGCGCACCGGCGACGAGACTTCGCCCTGCAAAATCGGATTCACGGCCCGCAACGTGGAGAGCTACACGGTCGACAGCGGTCTCGAACTGGACAAAACCTACCGTTTCGGCGTCTGCGCCGACGGTCGCAAGGGTTCGTCGGAGATCGTCTACGCCCCGGCCCTCGAATTGGAGGACCTCACCTCGCCCGGCATCGCCTTCGTGGGCGAGAGCACCGCGACCGAATCGTGCATCGCCTTCCGTTACGCACCCCGCAATACGGCCCAGGCGCGCAACGTCTCGTGCGGCATCTGCTGGAGCGCCGACCATACGCCCACCGTCGAGGACATGCGGCAGGACGGCCCGGCACTCGACGGCACGCAGCCCGTCATGCAGGTGATCTCGAACGTACTGCTCGAATACGGCCGGCCGTATCGTTTCCGCGCCTACGTACGGGCCGACAACAAGACCTACTACAGCGACGAGATCGTCGCATCGCTCGGCACGGAGCCCGAAGCGATCAAACTGACTTGGAAAAAACTCGACATGCCGACGCTTCCGTCCGAAATCTCGGTCTACGAGACGACCGACAAGGTCGGCGGACACAATTTCCACGCCTGGTATGCCGTGGCCGACGTCACGGGATCGGTCGAACTGCGCGTAAGCGTTCCCGACGCCAAGGCCACCATCGACAAGCAGTCCGCCTCGTTCGGCGGCGACTGCTACGTGATGACCAACGCCGGATACTTCTACTCGTCGGACCACGTGGGCATCGCCGTCGTCGATTCGCGCTCGATCGGTTACATCCCCGACATGCGCGGTTCGCTCCGCACGCAGGACGCCGAGTATCAGGTGATGTACCACGCCACGCGCGGCATCTTCGGAGTCGGCGCCGACGGCAAACCCGGTGTTTACTGGACCGGAACCAACGGTTCGAACTACTACTACGACCGACCGCTGCCCTCCGTGCGCGGCGAAGCGAAATACGCGGGCGTCTCGACGTCCAACCCGGCCAAACCCCTCGGCTGGTCGCCCCACTACGCCATCAGCGCGGGTCCCGTGCTGCTCAAGGACGGCAAGTGTCCGTTCGATTTCACCCTGACGGAGAAGGGCACGGAATACTACCTGAACAACTACGAAATCATCCCCTACGACATCTTCGGCCCGACGGTTTCGCCCGACCGCACGGCCGTAGGACACCTGGCAGACGGACGCGTCGTGCTGTTCATCTGCGACGGCCGTATCGCGGCCAGCGGCGGGGCGACGCTCACCCAGCTGGCCCGCATCCTGCGCGGCATCGGCTGTACGGACGCCCTGAATCTCGACGGCGGCGGTTCGACCGGCATGATGGTCGGCACGCAGCACGTCAACTACCATTCGGACGAAAACCGCGCCGTAAAGTCCACCATCGGATTCTTCCGCAAAAAATAACGAAAGCTCATGAAACCCATCCGACACATCCTGTTATCACTGGCGGCACTGGCCTGCGTGCTGCCGACCTCGGCACAGACCGCCCGCAAAACCAAAACCTGCACGGCCTCGGACATGGTGTTGATCTATGCCGGAGGCGCCCGCAACCGCAACTGGAGCGTCGACCGCATGAAAGACTACGTCTCCTACACCGACCGCGACGGCAAGGCGCACTGGCTCTTCGACGGGTTCCTGCTGCTCGAAATCCGCGATATCGGCCCCGGCAGCGCCGAAGTGGCCTTCGACCCGGGACACAAGAACGAAGACGGTTCGATCCTCCCGGCCGCCACGCAGGCCGATTGGCTCAAACTGATCGACTACTACTTCTCCGAAGGCCAGGTGATCGACGCCATCGAACGTTCCGTCGAGGAGGCGTCGCAGACGCTCGGCGTTCCGCCCTCGAAACGGCAGATCGTCGTCTCGATCCCCAACCCGATCGTCTACAAGCAGCCGATCGCCCAAAAGGGCGGCACGACCTACTGGGGCGTCATCGACAACCGCGTATTGGACTTTTCGGACGAAGCCGACCGCGCACTGGCCTGCCGCTGGTATATCGACCAAGTGCTGAGCCGCTTCAAGCAGGCCAAGTTCCGGCATGTCGAACTGGCCGGATTCTACTGGGTGACCGAGGAGACCTCGGCCAAGAGTCCGCTCATCGGAAACATCGTCGACTACTGCGCCCAGAAGCGTTACGACCTCTACTGGATACCCTACTTCCACGCCCCCGGCTTCGAAAGCTGGAAGGAGAAGGGATTCGCCCGCGCCTACTACCAGCCCAACCACTTCTTCCACAACGAGATTCCCTACGAGCGGCTGAAGGTCGCCTGCGCCGAGGCCCAGGCCAACGGCATGGACATGGAGGTCGAATTCGACGAGTCGGCGCTCAAGAAGCACGGCCGCGGAGGGCGTCTGCGCGACTACATGCGGGCCTTCCGCGAGACGGGCGTATGGGAGCGCTGCAAACTGGCCTACTACCAGGGCGGCAGCGCCGTGACTGCACTCCGCCGCTCGGACGACCCCGAAGATCAGGAACTCTACCAGGATTTCTGCGACTTCGTGTCGAAGCGCCCCTGCCGCACGCAGCAGAACGCCGAAAAACGTTAACCGACTCCCCGACTCCGAACGAACATTGACCCGAACGATGAAACCTTTCGCACATATCCGCCGCATGCTGCCGCTCGTCGCCCTGACGACGGCAGCCGTGACGGCGACGATCACGACCTCGGCGCAGACCGCCTCCGGGCTCGCACCCGCCGTCGAACAGCGCATCCGCATGAATACGTCGAGCGCCGTGAACGCCAACTGGACCTTCCGGTTCGGCGGTCCCTATTACAGCCACCTGTTCATCGACAAGATCTACGCCAAGAGCGATCCGATCATCCCCTGCCAGTCGGTCTTCGACGTGCAGATCGCCGCGCGCCTGGGCTTCAAGTTCATCGAAGCCAACGTCCACGCCACGGCGACACCCGGCAAATACATCGTCATGCACGGCGTCAGAGGATGTCTGGGCGACCAGGTCACCGACCTCGACGGCAATTCGGCCGCCGACGTGGTGATCCGCCAGACGCCCTTCGACACGCTGATGAGCAAATACCGCTACCGCTCGCGCTACGCCAAATACCGCACGCACATCACCTCGATGGAGGAGTTCCTGCTGGAATGCCGCCGCAACAACATCGCACCGATGATCTCGCACGTCGACGAGGAGCAGGTGCGCATCATCCGCTCGATCATGGGCGAGAATTTCATCCTCTACTGGGGTACGCGCGAGGAGTTCTCGGGCCCCATTCTCGAATACCACACCTACAAGAGCATCCGACAGATCGTAGACCGCTGCAAATACATGGGCGCACCCTACCTCTACTGCATGGGCAACGTAAGAGATTTCACCGACGAACAGCTGCGGACGATCGCCCGCGAGGTGCACAATGTCGGATGCTACGTCGGCTACGCAGGATGCTACGAACCGCCGCAGAACAACCAGAAGCTGCTCGACATGGGCTTCGACTTCTCGGCCTCGGGCTGGGACATCAACGAGATCGACAACGGCAACCTGTGCAACCTGACGGCCGACCTCCGTTTCGACGATTTCCGAACCGACGGCACCGAGCGCGAGGCCGTGCTCTGCCTCGACGCCGGCCAGAGCGTCGCACCCGGCGTCGAACTTCCGTCGGAGTTCCTCTCGGGCGGCAGCCTGCATGTCCGCTTCGAAGGGAAAATCCGCGTCGAAATGGGCGACTACATCCACACGGAATTCGCCTCGGACGGCGAACGTTCGATGTGGTGGAGCTCCTACTTCATCGAGCAGGCTCCCACGTTCCGCATCACGGCCGTCGAACCCACCCGCATCATCAACATGACTTACAAAGCCTCTAAAATGTAATCCGATACGAAAACCGCATCCATCGCCAAAACGCTGCTGAGCGTCGCATTCGCCGCAGCGACCGTAACCTTCGTTCAGGCCCAACCCAAAGAGTCCGCCATCGTAGCCCACCGCGGCTACTGGAACTGCAAGGAGGGCGGCTACGCCCGCAACTCGCTGGCCGCACTCGAAAGCGCCCAGAAAGCCGGTTTCTGGGGCAGCGAATTCGACGTCAACATGACCTCGGACGGCGAACTGCTGATCTTCCATGACGCACATATCGACGGCAAACGCATCGACCAGACCCCCTACGCCGAGTTCAAGGACTACCGGCTGGAGAACGGCGAACCGATCCCGACGCTCGATCAATACCTGGCTCAGGCGAAGAAATACCCCAAAACGGTGCTGGTCTTCGAGATGAAATGGCACTCGACGGACGAGATCGAGAACCGCGCCATCGCACTGAGCATCGAGAAACTGAAAAAATACAAACTCTTCTCGCCCAAACACGTGATCTTCATCTCGTTCTCGCCCAACGCCAGCCGCGTGCTGGCACAGTCGGCCCCGGGATTCACGGTGCAGTATCTGGGCAGCGACCGCCGTCCGGCACAGGCAGCCGAAATGGGTATGAACGGCGTGGACACCTGGTTCAAGACGCTGCTCGACGATGCGACATGGTATCCCGAAGCACGCAAACTGGGCATGAGCATCAACACCTGGACGGTCAACGATCCCGCACAGATGGAGACGCTCTTCAAGATGGGCGTCGACCAGCTCACGACCGACAACCCGATGCAGGCCCGCGAGGTGCTCGAAAAGATCGGCATGCGCGAAGTCGTAGCCGGCAAAAAAGTCAAGATCAAGAAATAACCGTACAATCCGACCGACGATGAAAGTCTCCCTTCGCTTTCTGACGACAATCGCCGCAGGAGCCGCCCTGCTCGGCATTCCGGCCCCGGGAGCGCACGCCGCCGCCCGACAAACCGACCCCGACTGGCAGAATCCGGCCGTCAACGAACACAACCGCCTGCCGATGCGGGCCACATTCCGCACCGACGCGCCGCGTCTGTCGCTGCACGGACTCTGGAAATTCAAAGGCTACGAAACGCCCGACGAGCGCACGCCCGACTTCTACGCACCCGATACGGATACCTCCGCCTGGGGCGAAATGCCGGTTCCCGGCATGTGGGAGCTCAACGGGTTCGGCGATCCGGTCTATCTGAACATCGGCTACGCCTGGCGCGGCCATTACGAGAACAACCCGCCCTACGTCCCCACGGAGCACAACCGCGTGGGCCACTACGTGCGCACGTTCGACCTTCCGGCCTCGTGGTCCGGGAAGCAGATCGTGCTCCACATCGGCTCGGCGACCTCGAACGTGCGTGTCTGGATCAACGGCCGCCAGGCGGGCTACAGCGAGGACAGCAAGCTCGAAGCCCGCTTCGACGTCACGCGTCTGGTCGTTCCGGGCGCCGAGAACCGCATCGCCCTTGAAATCTTCCGCTGGTGCGACGGCTCCTACCTTGAAGATCAGGATTTCTGGCGTCTGAGCGGCCTGGCCCGCGAGACCTACCTCACGGCCCGCGAAAAGCAGCACGTGGAGGATATCCGCGTCGAGGCCTCCGCCTCGGGCGAACTGCGCTGGGAGGTCGTGACGACCCGGGGCGTGAAATCGGTCGAGGTCTCCATCCCCGAGCTGGGATACAAGACGCAGGCCACCGTCTGCGACGCGACGCGCGACGGCCTGAAGCGCTTCGGCGGCACGGCATCGCTGAGCGGCATCGAACCCTGGTCGGCCGAGACCCCGCGGCTCTACCGCATGGAGGTCGCCCCGTCGGACGGGAAATCGGTCACCGAGCGCACGAAGCTCGACATCGGCTTCCGCGACGTTAGCATCTCCGGCGGACAGCTGCTGGTCAACGGACGTCCGGTGCTCATCAAAGGCGCGAACCGCCACGAAATGAACCCCTACCGCGGTTATGTGGTCTCCGAGGAGGAGATGATCCGCGATATCGAAATCATGAAGCGGCTCAATATCAACACCGTGCGCACGTGCCACTACCCCAACGATCCGCGCTGGTACGACCTCTGCGACCGCTACGGCCTTTACGTGATCGACGAAGCCAACATCGAATCGCACGGCATGGGTTACGACGAACAGACGCTTGCCAAGGATCCCGCCTACGAAGCGGCGCATCTCCAGCGCGTCACGCGCATGGTGCAGCGCGACCGCAACCACCCGAGCATCATCGTCTGGAGTCTGGGTAACGAAGCGGGCAACGGCCCCAACTTCGAAAAGGCCTACGACTGGTTGAAACAGGAGGACCCGACGCGTCCCGTGCAATACGAGCGGGCCGTGCTGGAGCGCAACACCGACATCTTCTGCCCGATGTACCGCGGCTACGAAGGATGCGAGCAATACGCCGCATCGAATCCCTCGCGGCCGATGATTCTGTGCGAATACGCCCACGCGATGGGCAATTCGATGGGCGGGTTCAAAGAGTATTGGGACCTCGTGCGCAAATATCCCGCCTTCCAGGGGGGCTGCATCTGGGATTTCGTCGATCAGGCGCTCTACCGTCCGGTCGATCCCGCCATTTACGGCACCGACCATATCTTCGCCTTCGGCGGCGACTACAACGACTACGACCCCAGCGACGGATCGTTCAACTGCAACGGCATCATCGCCAGCGACCGGTCGCTGCATCCCCATGCCCACGAGGTGGCCTATCAGTTGCAGTCGATCCGCACCTCCGCCACCCCCGAGGAGGCGCTCGAAGGACGGGTGAAGGTCTACAACGAATATTTCTTTACCGATCTCTCGCGCTACGCGATGCAGTGGGAGGTGACCTGCAACGGCGAGTCCGTCCTGTCGGGTACCCTGGCGCCCCTCGACGTAGCTCCGCAGACGACCGCGACGCTGCGCCCGGGATATACCCGCGAGGAGCTGGCGGCAGCCTGCCCCGACCTCGAAAGATCGGATATCTTCCTCGACGTACGCTACACGCTCAAAAGCCGCGACGGACTGCTTCCGGCCGGTACGGAGCTGGCGCACGACCAAATTGCCATCGCACAGGGGCTGCGCTACGGCCGCAAGATCGTTCCGGGAACACCCGCCGTCGAAATGACGGGGGCGACGACGGTATTGTCGGGAACGACGGATGATCGTGCGCAGCTCCCCTGGGCGATCGCTTTCGACCGCACGACGGGGGCCCTGAGCAGCTACCGTCTGGCCGGTCGCGAACTGCTCGCCGCACCGCTGCTGCCCTGCTTCAGCCGCGCTGTGACGGACAACGACGTCGGATTCCAGTACCATCCGGCCGGCGCCCGCATCTTCAGCCGCCAGATGGCCCTGTGGCCCGCTCCTCAATTCGTACCCGAATCGTTCGAAGTCACGACGACGGATGACTACGCCGAAGTGAAAACGGTATTCGAACCGCTCTACGGCATGGTTCGCGTAGAAACCTGTTATCGCATCCACGCCGACGGGACGCTCGTCGGAACGCTCCGCACCTTCGACGGCGGCGACATGGCCTCGGCACCCGAATTCTTCCGCGTAGGCATGGAGACGACCCTCCCGGGTCGATACTCGACGGTGGATTTCTACGGCAAAGGTCCTTACGAGACCTACTCCGACCGCCAGAGTTCCGCCCGAACGGGCCACTACGTGCAGTCGGTCGCGGAGCAATACCACTACGGATACGTACACCCGCAGGAGTCGGGTACGCACGTGGGACTGAAATGGTTCCGCCTGACGGACGACAGCGGCTACGGACTGGAAATCACCTCGCCCGCGCAGTTCTCGGCCTCGGCGCTGCCTTTCACGCGCCAGGACCTGACCGACTTTTCGTCGCCTTTCGCCAGCGAGGAGCTCTCGTCCGTATCCTCGCGCTACTCGCACTCCGAGGAGCTGCGGCCTGCAGCCCACGAAGCGGACCGTTCGCGCGGCGTGACGCACCTGAACTTCGACCTCGTACAGCGCGGTCTGGGATGTATCGACTCGTTCGGATCGCTGCCGCGTCCCGAGTACCGGATTCCGGCCGACGCCTACACCTTCGAGTTCGTCATTTCACCCCTCTACCGATAATACGATGACCATCATGAAGCGAATGATTCCGGCTTTGGCCGCACTGCTTCTCGCAACGGCGGCACACGGCGCCCAGCCGCAGGAACGGCTGCTCTCCCCGGACGGGAGGCTGCAGATGACCTTCACGCTCTCGCCGACGGGAACGCCCCGCTATGCACTCGACTACGACGGCCGGCAGGTGATCCTGCCCAGCGACCTGGGATTCGAACTGCGCGGCGATCTGAACGTCTCGAAGATCGAGATCGAACAGGGCGTCATCCGCAAACGCGACGAACACCCCAGCGTCTCGCTGCACGACGATTTCGAACTGACCGACAACCGCCGCAGCTCTCTGGACGAGACCTGGCAGCCCGTATGGGGCGAGGAGGCCGAGATCCGCAACCATTACAACGAACTGGTGGTCGACCTGCGGCAGCGGGGCACCGGGCGTCCGATGTCGGTCCGCTTCCGGCTCTACGACGACGGACTGGGATTCCGCTACGAATTCCCGGCCATGCGCGGATTCGAATATTTCATCATCAAGGAGGAGCTCACGCAGTTCGCCATGGCGGGCGACCACAAGGCCTTCTGGATTCCGGGCGACTACGACACCCAGGAGTACGAATACACCGAATCGCGTCTGTCCGAAATTCCCGCGCTGCTGCCGTCGGCTCTGACCTCGAATCCCTACCACACGCCCTACAGCGTCAACGCGGTGCAGACCTCGTTGCAGATGCGTACCGACGACGGGCTCTACATCAACCTCCACGAAGCGGCGCTGGTCGACTACCCGTGCATGCACCTGGAGATCGACCCCGAACGGCTGGTCTTCACCGCCTCGCTCACACCCGACGCCTCGGGATGGAAGGGCACGATGCAGACGCCGCGCCACACCCCCTGGCGGACGATCCAGGTGGCGGACGACGCCTGCGGCATCCTCGCCTCGCGCTTGGTACTGAACCTCAACGATCCGTGCGCCTACGAGGACACGTCGTGGATCCATCCGGTGAAGTACGTCGGCGTCTGGTGGGAGATGATCAGCGGCAAGGGATCGTGGGCCTACACCGAGGACGTTACGTCCGTACGTCCGGGCAAAACCGACTACACGGCCTGCCGTCCCTCGCCCCGCCACTCGGCCAACACGGCCAACGTGCGCCGCTACATCGACTTCGCAGCCGAGCACGGATTCGACGAAGTACTGGTCGAGGGCTGGAACATCGGCTGGGAGGATTGGGAGCTCTTCAACAAGGAGGAGGTTTTCGACTTCGTGATTCCCTATCCCGATTTCGACCTTCCGGCACTGAGCGAATACGCCCGCTCGAAGGGCGTGAGGCTGATGATGCACCACGAAACCTCGTCGGCCGTACGCAACTACGAACGGCAGATGGACCGGGCCTACGACCTGATGGAGCGCCACGGCTACGACGCCGTCAAGAGCGGCTACGTCGGCAGCATCTTCCCCCGCGGCGAGCACCACTACGGACAGTGGATGAACAACCACTACCTCTACGCCATCCGCAAGGCGGCCGAGCATAAGATCATGGTCAACGCCCACGAAGCCGTGCGCCCCACCGGACTGTGCCGCACCTATCCCAACATGATCGGCAACGAGTCGGCCAAGGGCACCGAATACCAGGCCTTCGGCGGCATCCGGCCTCACCACGTCACCATCCTGCCCTTCACGCGGCTCAACGGCGGCCCGATGGACTACACGCCCGGAATCTTCGTCATGCGCATGGCCGAATTCAGCCCCGCGAACCCCTCGTGCGTCAACGCGACGATCGCCAACCAGCTGGCGCTCTACCTGACGATGTATTCGCCGCTGCAGATGGCCGCCGATCTGCCTGAACACTACCTGCGCTATCCCGATGCCTTCCAGTTCATCAAGGACGTAGCCGCAGACTGGCGCCGCAGCCGCTACCTGGCGGCCGAGCCGGGCGACTATATCGTCGTGGCGCGGCAGGCCAAGCAGAGCGGACAGTGGTTCGCCGCAGGCGTGACCGACGAAAACGCCCGGACGCTCGACGTATCCCTCGACTTTCTCGAAAAGGGCCGCAAGTACGAGGCGACGATCTACGCCGACGCCCCCGATGCCCACTACCGCACCAACCCGCAGGCATACACCGTCACCCGTCGCAAGGTCGACAGCCGCACCCGGCTGAAAATGTACCTGGCCCCCGGCGGCGGATTCGCCATTTCATTCCGGGAGTTGGAATAACTCCGGATACAACCGATATAAAACCCAAATCGAAAAACCCCATAGCTATGAAACGTATCGCATTGGCAACCTTACTGCTCCTGGCAGGCATCCTCCTGCAAGAACGTGTCCATGCCCAGACGGGCATCATTCCCAAACCGGTAAACGTCCGGGAGACCGGACGCACGATCGATCTGCCGCAGAGTGTCGTCATCGGCAGCAACGACGCGGAATTGCTCCGTCTGGCCGACTTGTTCGTCAGCCGCCTCGAACGAGACGGATTCTCCGGCCTGAGCACGGCCAAATCGCTGCGCAAGGCCACCGTGAAGCTGAGCATCGACCCCGCGCTGGCCGAAGAGGGATACACGCTCGACAGCACCTCCGACAAGGAGGAGATCCTGCTCGCAGGCGGCTCGGTGAAGGGCGTATGGTGGGGCCTGCAGACCCTCGAACAGCTGCTCGTCGCCGCGACCGAGAACCCCGCGCAGATGCGCATTCCGGCCCTGCGCATCGAGGACGCTCCGCGCTTCGCCTACCGCGGCGCCCACCTCGACTGCGGCCGCCACTTCTTCACCACCGACGAGGTGAAGACCTATATCGACATCATCAGCGCCCATAAGATCAATACCTTCCACTGGCATCTGACCGAGGATCAGGGCTGGCGCATCGAGATCAAGAAATATCCCGAGCTGACGCGCATCGGTTCGCAGCGCCCCGAAACCTACGTCGGACACCTCTACGCCCACACGGGCAAATACGACGGCACGCCCCACGGCGGCTACTACACGCAGGACGAGATCCGCGACATCGTGGCCTATGCCGCCGAGCGTCAGATCACGATCATCCCCGAGATCGAGATGCCGGGCCACGCCGTAGCGGCACTGGCCAGCTATCCGTGGCTCGGATGCCGCGGCGAAGGTTACGAGGTATGGACCAGTTGGGGCGTGAACAAGGATATCTTCTGCGTGGGCAAGGAGACGACGTTCGAATTCCTGCAGAACGTTCTGGACGAAGTCTGCGACCTCTTCCCGGGCGAATACATCCACATCGGCGGCGACGAAGCGCCGCGCGACAGCTGGAAGACCTGTCCCCACTGCCAGAAGCGCATGAAGGAGCTCGGACTCGAAAAGGAAGCGCAGCTGCAGAGCTACCTGGTGGCCCGCATCGAGAAATACCTCAACGCCAAGGGCCGCAAGATCATCGGCTGGGACGAAATTCTGGAAGGCGGCGTGACGCCGACGGCGACGGTCATGTCGTGGCGCGGCGCCGAGGGCGGCATCGCGGCAGCCAAGCAGGGCAACGACGCGATCATGGTGCCCTACCAGTACCTCTACCTCGACTATTCGCAGACGCGCGACCAGGCCGTCTACGGCGAGCCGCTGGCCATCGACAGCGGTCTGACGCTCGAAAAATGCTACTCGTTCGACCCCTTCGCCGGGCTCAACGAAGAGGAGCGTGCGCATATCAAGGGCGTGCAGGCCAACCTCTGGACCGAGTACATCGCCGACTTCGGCCACGTGCAGCACATGCTGCTGCCGCGTCTCTCGGCTGCGGCCGAGATCGCCTGGAGCAGCGAAAAGACCGACATCGACACGCTGCGCCGCCGCATTCGCGACTTCATGCTGCCGCTCTACAAGGCACGCGGTTACCGCTACGCCACCTACGAATTCTGGTTCCTGGACTAAACGCCCCGAAAAGAGATGGAAACACGCAGAAAATTCCTGAAGAAAATGGCTGCGGCCGGCGCTTCGGCGCTGGTCGTACCCCAGCTGCTCGCATCCTGCGGCAAGGAGGAGGAGACCTATGAAGGTGCGGCCGGCGCGGCGAATCTGATCGTCCCCAAGGGCGACGCCATGCGCATCACCGGCACGTTCCTCGACGAGATATCGCACGACATACCCCATCAGAACTGGGGCGAGCGCGAATGGGACCGCGACTTCCGCTACATGAAAGCCATCGGCATCGATACGGTCATCCTGATCCGCTCGGGCTACCGCAAGTTCATCACCTACCCCTCGCCCTACCTGCTGGGGCAGGGGTGCTACATGCCCTCGGTCGACTTGGTGGACATGTATCTGCGGCTGGCCGAGAAGTACGGCATGAAGTTCTACTTCGGGCTCTACGACTCGGGCAAATACTGGGACACGCACGACATGTCGCACGAGGTGGAGCACAACCGATACGTCATCGACGAGGTTTGGCGTCTCTACGGCGAGAAATACCGCAGTTTCGGCGGATGGTATATCAGCGGCGAGATCAGCCGCGCGACTCGGGGTGCCATCGGGGCCTTCCACGCGATGGGCAAGCAGTGCAAGGAGGTTTCGGGCGGGCTGCCCACCTTCATCTCGCCCTGGATCGACGGCAAGAAGGCCGTTTCGAACGCCCAGAACGCCGTGACGGCCGACGAGCACGAACGCGAATGGGACGAGATATTCGACGGCATCCACGACGTGGTGGACGCCTGCGCCTTCCAGGACGGACATATCGACTACGACGAGCTGGACCTCTTCTTCTCGATCAACAAGCGCCTGGCGGACAAATACGGCATGAAATGCTGGACCAACGCCGAGTCGTTCGACCGCGACATGCCCATCCGCTTCCCGCCCATCAAGTTCGACAAGCTGCGTCTGAAGCTCGAAGCGGCCAAGCGCGCCGGGTACGACAAGGCGATCACCTTCGAGTTCTCGCACTTCATGTCGCCCCAGTCGGCCTATCTGCAGGCCGGGCACCTCTACGACCGTTACAAGGAGTATTTCGAGATCGAGTAGCCTATGAAAACGCAAACCAATACGGGTTATATCGTCTTTCTGTCGGTCGTCGCAGCGATCGGAGGCATCCTGTTCGGCTACGACACGGCCGTGATCTCGGGAACGATCGCAGGCGTGGCGACGCAATTCGGACTCGACGCCATGCAGCAGGGATGGTTCGTCGGCTGCGCGCTGGTCGGCTCGATCGCCGGCGTGGCCGTCGCCGGCGTGATGAGCGACCGCTTCGGGCGCAAGCGCACGATGCTCGTCTCGGCCGTGCTGTTCACGGTCTCGGCCGTCGGATGCGCCCTCTGCGCCGACTTTCAGCAACTGATCCTCTACCGCATCATCGGCGGCGTGGGCATCGGTGTGGTGTCGATCGTATCGCCGATGTATATCTCCGAAGTCGCCGTCGCACGCTGGCGCGGGTCGCTCGTGTCGCTCTACCAGCTGGCCATCACGGTCGGATTCCTGGCCGCCTATCTGGTCAATTTCGGCATCCTCCGTTCGGCCGAGACGGCACATTACGCCTCCGAGACGATGCAACGGATCTGGATCACGGAGAGGTGGCGCGGCATGTTCGGCGCCGAGACGCTCCCCGCGGCCCTGTTCTTCCTCGTGCTGTTCTTCATTCCCGAGAGTCCGCGGTGGCTGCTTCTCAGAGGCAGCGACGAGCGGGCCCGCACCGTGCTGAGCCGCATCTATCCCGCCCGGCACGATGCCGAGCAGGAGATCGCCGCCGTACGCGCGACCTTCCGAAAGAGCGACGAACCGCAATGGCGCGCGCTGCTCGAACCCGGCATCCGGCGAGCCGTGGCCATCGGCGCCTTCATCGCCATCCTCGGGCAGTTCATGGGTGTCAACGCCGTGCTCTACTACGGACCGACGATCTTCGAGAATGCCGGACTGTCGAGCGGCGACTCGCTCTTTTCGCAGGTGCTGGTCGGCACGGTGAACATGCTCACCACTGTCCTTGCGCTGGCGATCATCGACCGCGTAGGTCGCAAGCAACTGGTATACTGGGGTGTTTCGGGCATGATTCTGTCGCTCATCGGCATCGGCGTCTACTTCCTCTTCGGAACGGCATGGGGGCTCCCGAACGCCTTCCTGCTCGTCTTCTTCCTATTCTATGTCTTCTGCTGCGCCGTGTCGATCTGCGCCGTGGTCTTCGTACTGCTCTCGGAGATGTATCCCACGCGGGTGCGCGGCATAGCCATGTCGATCGCCGGGCTTTCGCTCTGGGTGGGCACCTACCTGATCGGACAGCTCACCCCGTGGATGCTCGAAAACCTGACGCCGGCAGGCACGTTCTTCCTCTTCGCGGCGATGTGCATCCCCTACATCGTCATCATGTGGCGCGCCGTGCCCGAAACGACGGGCCGGTCGCTCGAAGAGATCGAAAAATACTGGATGAATTAATCACAAAACATACGGACAAACATGAATTTCCAACAACTGGCTAAAAAATACGAATCCGAACTTTTCGATAACGTATTGCCCTTCTGGCTGGAGCACTCCCAGGACAAGGAGTGCGGAGGCTACTTCAGTTGCCTGGATCGCGACGGCAGCGTCTACGATACGGACAAGTTCATCTGGTTGCAGGGACGCGAGGTATGGCTCTTCTCGATGTTGTGCAACAAGGTGGAGAATCGTCCCGAATGGCTCAAATGTGCCCGACAGGGCGGCGAGTTCCTGCGCAAATACGGCCACGACGGCAACTACGACTGGTATTTCTCGCTCACGCGCGACGGACGGCCGCTCATCGAGCCCTACAACATCTTCTCCTACACGTTCGCCACGATGGCCTTCGCCCAGCTGGCCAAGGCTTCGGGCGACAAGGAGTATGCGCAGATCGCCAAACGCACGTTCGACCGCATCCTCGAAAAGCGCGACAACCCCAAGGACAAATGGTGCAAGGCACACGCCGGAACGCGCCCGATCAAGGATTTCGCCCTGCCGATGATCCTGTGCAACCTGGCCCTCGAAATCGAGGAGTTCATCGACCCGCAGCTGATCGACCGCACGATCGACGAGTGCCTGCACGAGGTGCTCGACGTCTTCTACCAGAAGGACCTGGGTCTGATCGTGGAGAATGTCTCGGCTGAGGACAATTCGCTCGTCGACTCATTCGAGGGTCGCACGATCAATCCGGGCCACTCGCTCGAAGCCATGTGGTTCGTCATGGACATGGGCGTACGGCTCGGCCGGCGCGATCTGATCGACCGCGCCGTCGAAATCGCCCTGCGGACGATCGAATACGGCTGGGACAAACAGTACGGCGGCATCTTCTACTTCATGGACCGTCTGGGGCATCCCCAGCAGCAGCTCGAATGGGACCAGAAGCTGTGGTGGGTGCACCTCGAATCGGCCATCGCCATGCTCAAGGGCTACCAGCTCACGGGCAACCGCAAGTGTCTGGCCTGGTTCGAGAAGCTCGATCAGTACATGTGGTCGCACTTCAAGGACGCGGAGTATCCCGAATGGTTCGGCTATCTGAACCGCCGCGGCGAGGTGCTGCTGCCGCTCAAGGGCGGCAAATGGAAGGGTTGCTTCCACGTGCCGCGCGGACTCTACCAGTTGTGGCGGATTCTGCAGCAGTGCGCCGCACAATCCGCCTCCGACGAAAAACAACCGATAACCGCAGAAACCCTATAACCTCAACACGCATCACGACATGAAAAAAATCGCACTTTTCCTATCCGTCGTAATCGCCACGGCCATGGCGGACACCGCCGCAGCAAAACCCGACACGCTGAGCATCGACAAGACCTACTACCCGGGGCGCCGTGCCTTCTACGAACTCACGCCCGTCAAGAAGCACAACATCGTCATGCTGGGCAACAGCCTCACGGAACGCGGCCTGTGGGGCGAATATTTCCAACCGGCCTACGTGCTCAACCGCGGCATCGGCGGCGACTGCGTATCGGGCATGATCGCCCGCCTGGAGACCATCCTTTCGGGCAAGCCCAAGGCCATGTTCATCATGGCGGGGACCAACGACCTGATCTTCTCGAAGACCTCCTACGAAAAACTGCTCGAACAGTACGAACGCATGCTGGACATCATCGCCCGGGAGAGCCCCCGCACGAAGGTCTACATCCAGAGCCTGCTTCCGCTCGTCGAGGACCGGCAGGATTATTTCAAGGGCAAAAACAAGCGTATCGCCGGATTCAACGCCGTGCTGCGGGAGATGGCCGAGCGTCGCAATCTGCCCTACATCGACATCTGGAGCGCCATCCAGAACAACGGCGCCCTGCCCGAAGAATTCACCCACGACGGCATCCACCTTACGGGACCGGGCTATGCCGTTTGGGTCGAAACGCTGCGCCCCTACATGAAACCCTACATGAAAAAGTAGTGCCGCGATGCGATTTCGCACGACGACACTGCTGCTCGTGCTGCTCCTGACGACGGCACGAACGACCCCGGCCCGGCCCGTATCGAAGGATACGAGCCGGGCTGCGGCCTTTCGGGCCGGCTGTCCGAAAGCCGACGGCGCGAATCTCGCGGTCGAACTGCGCGGCGGGGAGCTTCGGATCCGCTTCGCGGAGTCCGAGGGCCGGAACCTCCGCTACACCTTCCGCCGGTGCATGTTCAACGAGCTGTTCACCTTCTACGAAGTCGCCGTCGAGGAGCGGAACACGGAAACCGTGCTCAACCGGGCCACGAGCGACAACCTCGGGCCCCTGGGAATCGACGGCTACGGATGGGCCGGAGCGAATCACTCCTGGCGGGAGGGCGGCACCGTCCGCACGGCCCGGCACGTCGGAGTATCGATCGAGGCCGACGGCCGGTGCATCGGGGGCGACACGTCGCTGCGGGCCCGTGAAGTGACGATCCGCGTGGAGAACCGGATCTTCGACCCGCGGATGCCCGTCGCAGACTCCGCCGGGAGAGCGGAACTGCAAACCCCGCTGTGCACCGAACGGGTATGCTACCGCGTGCGGGAAAACAACATCGAAGTAGCCGTATCGCACGAGTTCCACAACTCCGTCCCGGCGACGATCCGCACCTACTACGGCATGCAGTCGATGTTCTGCGACGAGACGCATACGCTCACCCCCGACGGAGCCTATGCCGACTGGACCCCGCAGGCCGCGGTTTCCCACTTCACCAAGGGCGACTACCCCGCATTCCGACGCTTCGTCGAGAAAAACGACCGCGCCTATCAATCGAGCTGGCTGCTGCCCGAAGGTACGGGCGACCACGCCCGGCTCGACGATTCGGACGCGGTATTCATCGGCAACTCCTACGGCAAGAGCTACCACCGGCTTCTGGCCCGGCAGCCGGTGCACGAGGGGGACCGGCTGCACTGGCGCGGCGTCTACACCTGGTTCACCTCCCCGATCGCCGACGACGGGGAGCTGTTGTGCTACGAAGCGCTCGCGGGAGAGCAACGGGTGCTGGCGATCGACTGCAAACGACGCTGCGACCGCACCGTAACGCTTCCCGGCAGGTCGTTGCGCAGGCTGCGCACGATTGATCGTCACGGCGACATCAGCATCCGACGCACCGGCGCGCACACCCTGCGCATCCGCTGCGAAGGCCCCGCAAGCTGCATTCTCCGCACGGAGGTGCTGCACCGCATCGAATCGGAAAATCGGTAGATCAGCTCTCCGACCGACGCGCAGACGGCCATTCCCGGAATCGCACGGCAGCGGCCTCGGCAACGAAAGCCCGCTTCGCAAGTCTTGCGAGTTCTGCGGGCGGTATCCTGCAAAACCTGTTTTTTCAATACCCGGGAGGGGGTCCTCTTCCTTTCGAAAGATTCGACATTGACATCGAAAATACGCCCTTCATATCCGATGCTCGACATCATACATCCCGTTAATGTGAGACATGCCGTGATTAAAATGAATGATGCAACCCTGTGAATACATCATATAATTTTCAATACATCTATATCCCTTACTTATGTGATCTCCGTTTTTTTCGTCGCTGTATTCGGCGTTGCTGTTCTTCGTAAGCCCTTGCATCGGCCAGATCCAATACCGTATCGACGATTCCCGAAATGGGATTTGCCGTGTGACTCCGTTGTTCTCGTCGCTGTTCCGGACGTTGTTCTGCGACCTGTTGCATCTCTTTCGGCGCCGGATATAACTCGTTAAAGGCGTTCGCCGAAACTCTTTCCCCAGCAGCGATCCGTTGGCGACGATACCCGTGTTGTGGTCGATAAACGTTACGCCGTAAATTCTGCCTACCGGATTGATCCGGAAGATAGCATCTATATTGTCGGCCTTGAGCAGCCGCCGGAACTCGTCCCGCGTATTATGCGGACTCATGGCATCCCGAACGGCTCGCCGCAACCTCCCGAGGGCATCGTTTTCTCTCAATGCAGCCTTCGACCTCTCGTAGTATTTCTGCAAAGCCCGATAACCTACGTCCTTGCCGATCTTACTCGACTTGAACGGCGTGCCGACGCCGTATCCGTCGTCGGTCATGGCTCCGTAGACGATGCCGGCATAACTTCGCCCGTCGATGGTTCCTGTGCGTTCCTCAATGGAGACATTGAACCGCTCCAGCAGCGTGCGCAACTCCCCATAGGAGGAGCATTTGTAATTGCGCAGACACGACCGCACGACAGACGATACCTGCTGCTTGACATTCCCCTCGGGATAATTCACTTTCCGCAGGCTCTCCCTGTCCGTCAGTTCCTGCCCCTTGATACTCGGATGCAGATTATATTTCCGTTCTAATTCCCGCAATACGGACATGGAACGGTCGTATTCATGCGAAGATGTTCGCGCGAGATATCCTTATGTTTGAAAACAATATAGGGCTGATTTCCGTAGCCCATTTTCTGCATGTTGTATTCATTTGCGATTTCCCGGAGCTGTTCGTCGGTCAGTTTATCTTCCGGCGAAGGGTTCAGCGAGACATGGAATACCGTATTGGTCGTCCTGCGGTTGGCTTCGAGGTACGGCCGGAAACTCTCCATGCAGGCGTCGACATCCATTCGTCCGTGTTTGTCGAAGGGCTCCAGCATCTGCTGCCAATAGAGGATTTTGGCTTCATCCCGGTCTACTTTCTCCTTGTTGTAGTGTAAAGCCCCGCCGGGCGAGGATCCCGACCTTATATTCGCAACCACTCCTTAGCCTGTTTTGCAAAGTTCAGAATCTCGATACTGAGGGCTTTCAGCTCACGCGTCCGCTGCTCCAACATGGCGATCTGATGCGGGATCGTGATGTTGGAAAAGTGCGCATTTACGGCTTTTACAATCTGATTATAGTTGTTTCCCAGCTTCTGAAACTGGAAGTAAAAGTCGTTCAGCCGCGCGACGAACTGCACTTTCGAGGGGTCGCGTTTGACGACGACGAACTCCTCGCCGAAGATTCTTTTGACAATAAACCGGCTCCGGTTATGCTCCGATCCGGCCTTTGTGAGCAGTTCGTTGAAACGGAGATGCTGCTCTTCATTGAGCCGGAAAGAGTATTTATAACTCGGTGTTCGGAGCTTCTTGCCGGTCATGTCGGTCTGTTTTCGGTTGGTATCCATAATATCGGTTCAAAAGGCGTTCGACTGGGGAGAACGCCCGGCCTCGCAGAGCGAGGACCTTTGTCG
>ENA-UERC01000499-UERC01000499.1-human-gut-metagenome-genome-assembly--contig:-NODE-499-length-29262-cov-58.992119_pt1 | contig 29262 bp, 27 predicted proteins | sample MGYA00242955_ERZ507955 | MGnify/ENA primary metagenome ERZ507955 (study PRJEB26167, sample SAMN06115394) | human gut metagenome | host: Homo sapiens | place: China:Hubei | collected 2016-04-27... | reverse complement strand
TGGGATGAGTTCTCATCCTGGTACCTGGAGATGGTGAAGCCAGCTTACGGTCAGCCAATCGACCAGAAGAGCTACGACGCTACCCTCCGCTTCTTCGATGCCCTCCTGAAGATGTTGCATCCATTCATGCCATTCATCACCGAGGAATTGTGGCAGCACATCTACGACCGCAAGGATGGCGAGAGCATCATGCGCGAGAAGCTGGAGATTCCTGCACCTACAGCTGAGGAGCTGAAGTTGGCTGCAGATATCGAGGCTGTGAAGCTGATTATCGCCGGTGTTCGTACCGTTCGCAACCAGAAGAACATTGCCCAGAAGGAGCAGTTGTCTCTGCAGGTAGTAGGCAAGAACGATTTCGAGGCTTACAACGACGTAACGCTGAAGATGGCCAACCTCGACAAGATTGAGGTCATCGCCGAGAAGAGTGCCGATGCATCCAGCTTCATGGTAGGCACCGACGAGTTTGCCGTACCATTGGGCGACCTCATCGACGTGGCAGCCGAGATTGAGAAGGCAGAGGCCCAGCTCAAGCACCTGGAGGGCTTCCTGATGGGTGTACGCAAGAAGCTCAGCAATGAGAACTTCGTAGCTCACGCCCCTGAGAAGGTAGTGGCCCTGGAGCGCAAGAAGGAGAGCGACTCTGTAGAGAAGATCGCTGCCCTCAAGGCAACCATCGAGGAGCTCAAGAAGAAGTAACAGATTCTTTTTATATATGTTGAATGTTGAGTGTAGAATGATGAATGCAGAATCTCAGACGGATGAATTCGTCAGCCATTCTGCAACTCAGCATTCAGCATTCAACATTCAACTTTTTTATTATGATCAAGAAGCTTTTCACCTTATTTATATGTATGTTTTCGTTCGCCATGACTTTCACCAGTTGTAGCGACGAGGCTTTTGATGTGGATAGCGTCAACAAGCAGACCATCCTGGTATATTATCCATGGACAGGCAGTACCACCAGTTCGGGTTTGAAGCAATACCTTGCAAACAACATCGACAGCATCTGCCAGGGTATCGTAGCCAAAAAAGGACTTAGTGACTCACGTGTGATGGTATTTTTCAGCGAGAAATACAACAAGAGCATACTCTACGATCTGCAGTACGATGCCGCCAGCAAGACGGTGAACCGTGTGCCCGTGAAGACCTACGAGGACAACAGCTATTGCACGGCAGAGGGTTTCGCCAACCTTCTCAATGAGGTGAAGCAAAATGCCGAGGCACTCAACTATGCCCTCATCATCGGAGTACATGGATGCGGATGGACCTATGCAGAAGATTGGGTGAATTATCCGAACTATGCCCGTCCTAGCTTCGGAAGCACAGCCACAGTCGGCAAGCCATCCAGTGCATTCAGCGGCATCCAGTTTGGTTGCGACCCAGACCATCCGGTCACACGTTTCTTCGGAAGTGTAAATTCCAAGAGTTATGCCATGGACATCCCAACCCTGGCAGAAGGAATCAGACAGAGCGGAATGAAGATGCAATACATTCTCTTCGATGCCTGCTATATGGGAAACGTGGAGATTGCATACGAGCTGAAGGATGTCACCAACTATCTCATCAGTTCGAGCAGCGAGGTGATGGGTATGGGCATTCCATACCGGAGCATCTGGAGCATGCTCAATTCCGCAACGCCCAACTATTCCGGCATCGTGAACGGTATTGTCAACTTCTACAAATCCAGCGAAGTACCTTATTGCAACATGGCAGCCATCGACTGTCGCGAGATGGATAACCTGGCTAGCGTCATGAAGGAAATCAACAGCAAATATACGCTTGATTCCTCCATTCCTCTGGAAACAATCCAACCTCTCGACGGCTTCACTCCCAACCTATTCTATGATATGTCGGCATATGTAGATAGCCTCAAGCCAAGCGGTTACCTGAAAGATCAGTTTGCCGCCCAGATGCAGAAAACCATCAAGGCTGCAGCGCATACCGATGAGGCATTTACCATGCTGAAGGACCCCTATAGAGGAACCACCTTCCAGGTGAAGAGCTATTGCGGTCTTTCCATCTCCGACCCGAGCCAGCACAGTGTAGCCCTCAAGGGAAGAGAGAAGACAGGATGGTGGAAGGCAACCCACTAATAAAGTTGAATGTTCATATTTAAAAATTTAAAGGACAAAGATGGAATTTTTTATAATCGATCATAATGGACAGCAGGCTGGTCCTTTCAGTTTCGATCAACTCGTACAGAAGGGCATCAGTCCCGAAACACTGGTGTGGAAACAGGGTATGGCAGATTGGACTCCTGCCTGGAAAGTAGAGGAACTGAGAGCTGTACTGGAAGCAATAAGAGCCAACCAGCAGCAGGCTCAGCAGCAGGATTATCAGAAAGCCCAGCAGGAAGCCTATCAGCAGGGATTCCAGCAGGGAGCAGCGATGAATTCGAATTTCCAGCAGCAGCCAAAGAAGAAGACGAGCCATTTCGCAATGAAGCTGGTAATAGGTCTCATCATTTTCATCCTTGCCATATTTGCCGTAACCAATCCGGGCGCAGACGCTCATAAGGAGAAGGTTCGCACGGAGGCAAGCAAGGCGCTAGAAAAGGCGGTAGGATCTACCGACAACAATTTCTTCTCGCAGGCGCTCCGCTCTGTAGCCCAGATGATGGCTGGCAGCATGATGGACGAAGCGATGAACCAGCTTTTCGAATACCACAACTATATCGTTTGCTCTACGGGTTCTGTGGAATTCAACGGAAAGCAGCATACCGTGAGTTTCGGTATCCTCGGCAATGTCTATACGATGAATGCCGATGATATGGTGAAGGCGCTGGAATCTGCCGATAATCTCCATATCGAGGAGTCGGAATCAAATGTATCCTCTGACACTCCTAATATGGATAGCTCAGATTCAGAAGACCAGGCTGACAGCGATGAAGGCAGCCTCAGCACAAGAATGCAGAAGAAACTGGAAGAGAAAGCCAATCAGGCTTTCGATAAGGCGGCAGATAAAGTGAGCAAGAAGGTAGAAGAGAAAATCAACCAGAAGCTCGACGAAACCACCGATTCTTCCAGCATCGAAAAGATAATCGATAAGATCCTGGAGTTATTTTAAGAGCATATAATACAAATCTCCCGTAAGAGCCTTAGCACGGTCTATTGCTACGCTCGGAATAAATACCTACCCGATTTAGAGACGCTTCTTGAAATCTCAAAGATTTTAGAAGTTGACCTCAAGGATTTGATTACGGACGAGAACGAAAGAGTGTAATGAACTCGTAGTTTTCTGTCTTAGCTAGTATGTTGTAGAACTTCTGATAATAAAATATTATTTGAATATGGGCATAAGCAAAGATTTAACAGAAGAGGACATCAAGTTCCGCTATCTCAACGAAGCCATCACAAGCAAGGGATGGTCGAAGGATAGTATATTCATGGAACAGAAGGTTAAATTTACTGACGGTAAAATTAACCTTCATGGTAATCTTGTGCATAGAGAGAAACCGAAGTTTGCCGACTATGTACTTTATGCAAATAAGGCAACACCCATTGCTATTGTAGAAGCAAAGGATGCCAATCATTCTGTTTCTCATGGATTGCAACAATCCATGACCTATGCCCAAATGCTTGATGTTAAGTTTGCATACAGTTCAAATGGTGAAGGTTTTGCCGAACATGACTTCTTGACAGGCAAAGAACGCACTTTTGCTATGGACGAATTTCCAACAAAAGAAGAACTTATCGAAAGATATAAAAATGAGGCTAACGATGGTAACGGACTTAATAAGCAAGAGTTGTCTGTCATTGAACAGCCTTTCTGTACAGGACAGAACATTTTTCCACCACGATATTATCAGCGCAATGCAGTAAACCGCACAGTCGGTGCCATTGCTAAAGGACAAAACCGTGTGCTCCTTGTCATGGCAACCGGTACAGGCAAGACATATACTGCATTTCAGATTGTATGGCGTTTACTTAAAAGTGGTTTGAAGAAGAAAGTGTTGTATCTTGCGGACCGAAACATATTGGTTGACCAATCCATACAGCAGGATTTCAAACCATTAGAAAAGGTAACGCACAAGATAGATTACTCAAAAGACAAGAACCACTTGGAAGAATTGGGTTCCTATCAAGTGTTCTTTGCACTCTATCAACAGTTGATTGGACAGAATGATGCCAAAAACTATAAGGAGTTGTTTCCTAATCCAGACTATTTTGACCTTGTTATCGTTGATGAGTGTCATAGAGGTAGCGCAAAGGATGATAGCAACTGGCGAAACATTTTGGAATACTTTTCTTCGGCTACTCATATAGGTATGACAGCAACACCAAAAGAAACAAAGTACCAGTCGAGTATTGGCTACTTTGGTGAGCCTATATATACATACAGTCTTAAAAACGGAATTGAGGACGGTTTCCTTGCTCCTTTCAAGGTCATCAACATCACAACCAACATTGGCGATGAGTGGAGACCGACAAAGGGACAAAAGGATATTTACGGCAACGAGATAGAAGACCGCATTTATAACAACAGCGACTATGATTATAACATTGTTATAGAAGACCGTATAAGGGAAGTTGCGCAAGAGATAACCAATTATCTGAAAAGTACAGATCGCATGGCAAAGACCATAGTGTTCTGTGCTGATGAAACTCATGCGGAACGTATGCGTATGGCTTTGGCTAATGCCAATGCTGATATGTGCAAGAAACATCCCGACTATGTGGTTCGTATAACTGGTAGTGACGAATACGGAAAAGGCAAGTTGGATTATTTCATTTCTGTTGCCGAGAAATATCCAGTCATAGCAACTACAAGTAAGTTGCTTTCAACTGGTGTTGATTGCAAAATGACAAAACTGATTGTGCTTGACCAACAAATCGGCTCTATGACAGAGTTCAAGCAGATTATTGGTCGTGGTACTCGTCTTCGTGAGAAAGAAGGAAAGACATACTTCACTGTAATGGACTTCCGCAACGTAACACGATTGTTTGCAGACCCAGATTGGGACGGACCGATTGAAATAGACCCGAACTATCCGCCCAAGCAGAAAGAGCCGAAGCCGTATGTACTTCCAGAAGACAATGAACCTAAAGGTGTGACAGAACCTGCCCCAGAGCCACGTCCTAAGCCAATAGTGGCAAAGGATGGCTGTCAAGTCATGGTAATCAACAAGGTTGTGTCTGTTTATGATACAAATGGCAAGTTGCTCCGCACGGAAAGCATCACGGACTACACGAAGAAAAGCATCATTGACACTTACGCAACCATTGATACTTTTACTTCCAAGTGGCGAGAGACCAAGAAAAAGTCAGACTTTGCCGAAATGCTCAAAGAAAGTGGCATTGACCTTGCGGCGTTGAAGCACGACCAAGACATGGACGATGTGGATGATTTCGATTTCATCTGCCATATAGCCTACGGCAAGAAAACACTTACACGACATGAACGTGCCGAACAAGTGAAGAAACGAGACATATTCAGCAAGTATGGTGAACAGGCACGACTTGTGCTTGAAGCTTTGTTGGATAAGTACACCAAGGAAGGTGTGTCTGAATTGGAAAGCCTTACTGTGCTTGAAAATGACCCATTCCGCAAATTGGGTTCAAAGGCAAACATCGTGAAGTTCTTTGGTGGCAAGCAAGGTTATCTTGATGCTGTAAAGGAGCTGGAACAACACATATATAATATAGCATAAAATAGAAACAAAACATGAGCTTATCAAATTTCGTAAAGCGAGTACGCAATATCATGCGCAATGATGCCGGTATCAACGGTGATGCGCAACGCATAGAACAAATGGCGTGGATGCTGTTCCTGAAAGTCTATGACGAGAAAGAGAATGACTGGGAGTTGGACGATGATGATTACAAATCTATTATTCCAGAAGAATGCCGTTGGCGCAACTGGGCGCATGACGATGGAAGCGGTAATGCCTTGACTGGTGACGAGCTGCTTTCGTTTGTCAACAACACATTGTTTGTGGAGCTCAAAAAGATAGAAGTAACACCAGACACCCCTATCCGCCAAGCAATAGTAAAGACCACATTTGAGGATGCCAACCAATATATGAAAGATGGAGTTCAACTTCGTCAAGTGCTGAATGTAATTGACGGTTTGAATCTTGGTGACTATGAAGAGAGTCATGCTTTCGGAGAGATATACGAGACTATCCTCAAGGAAATGCAGTCGGCAGGTTCATCTGGTGAGTTCTACACCCCAAGAGCCCTGACTGAGTTCATGGCAGAAATCGTGAATCCACAGATTGGCGAGAAAATGGCCGACTTTGCATGTGGCACTGGTGGTTTCATCACCAGTTGGCTGGGTGAACTGGATAAAAAGGTGAAAACAGCAGAAGACCGCAGGAAGTTTAACCAATCAGTATTCGGTATTGAGAAGAAACAATTTCCATATATGCTATGCGTAACAAACTTGTTGCTTCATGGCATAGATACACCTTTGGTCTATCACGACAATTCATTGACAAAGGATGTGTTGAACTATACTGACGACGACAAGTTTGACGTGATACTGATGAACCCACCATACGGCGGCAACGAGAAGGCTGACGTAAAGTCGCATTTTCCCTCAGATATGCGAAGCAGCGAGACTGCTGACTTGTTCATGGTTCTCATCATGTACCGACTGAAGAAGAATGGTCGTGCAGCGGTTATTGTTCCAGACGGTTTCCTGTTTGGAGCGGACAACACAAAGATAGCCATCAAGACCAAGTTACTCAGAGATTTCAACTTGCATACCATTATACGTTTGCCTGGCAGTATCTTTGCACCTTACACTTCGATTGCCACGAATATTTTGTTCTTCGACAATACCAGTGCGGAGGGTGCTCCAGAAGGTTATTCTACAAAGGAAACGTGGTTCTATCGTTTGGATATGCCAGAGGGTTACAAGCATTTCTCCAAGACAAAGTCCATGAAGTCGGAACATTGCGACCCAATCCGTGAGTGGTGGAACGACCGTAAGGAGATTATTATTGCTGATGGTGACGAGAAATCCCGTTGCTATTCGGTTGAAGACCTTATCGCCACCGATTGCAACTTCGACTTGTGCAAGTTCCCGAAAGAGGATGAAGAAATCCTGCCTCCTGCCGAACTGCTTGCTGACTATTTCAAGAAGCGCAAGGCTCTTGATCATGAAATTGATAAGACATTGGCGGAGATACAGCGCATCTTGGGGATAAATGTGAATGTGGACGAATTGTAATGAAATAAAAATAGTATATGAACAAACCAGAGTTTACATATAATCAGGGTATTGTACCTTCTGTAGAATATCACGAATGGCTTAAAAGTCTAAAACTTCGCTATAAGGATGCGCAAATAAAGGCTTCTGTCAAAGTAAATAGCGAGTTGATTCGTTTTTACTGGTCCTTGGGAAAAGATATTGTTGCAATGAAGGTAGAAGACCACTGGGGTAAAGGCGTGCTAAACCAACTTAGCCTTGACTTAAAAGATACGTTTCCACAGCAGAACGGTTTTTCAGTTACCAATCTTAAATATATGAAGCGTTGGTATAGTTTCTATGCACAGTCTGATGAAATTCGTCACCAACTTGGTGACGAATTGGAATTTCCAGCGAATTTCAGTCTTGTCCCATGGAGACATCATATATCGATTTTCACTAAGAGCAATAGTGTAAAGGAAGCCTTGTTTTATATAAACAAGACAATTGAAGGCAATTGGAGTCGGAGCACTTTGGAAAATAAAATGGAAGAAAAACTATATGTTAAACAAGGTTGTGCTGTCACTAATTTTTCTTCAAAACTTCCTGCTGCTCAGAGTAAGTTGGCGGAAGAAGTGTTGAAAGACCCTTATAAATTGGACTTCTTGCATTTGAAGGAAGATTATGATGAAAAAGACTTGGAAGACGCTTTGGCTCATAACATAACGCGTTTCCTTTTGGAATTAGGACAAGGTTTTGCCTATGTAGGCAGGCAAATGGAATTGCGTATGCCCGGAGGTCAATCTTTTTACCCCGATATGATTTTTTATCATATTCATTTGAAATGCTATGTAGTAATTGAGTTGAAGGTGGTAAAGTTCATTCCTGAGTTTGCTGGAAAATTGAATTTCTACGTTTCCGCAGCTGATCATTTGTTGAAAAAAGATGACGATAACCCAAGTATCGGATTGCTTATCTGCAAGTCAAAAGACGATACGGTAGTAAAATGGTCGTTTGAGGACATAAATAAGCCTATCGGTGTATCAACATATCAATTGCAAGAAATTGTTGACCAGACAATAATTTCAGCCTCAAAAGGATTGATGAAAGAATAATTAGGTGATAATTATGGCATTAACAAGCATAACAGAATTGGTGGTTCGCAACTGGCTTATCGGTTGGCGTATCGTGACACAGGAACAAAATGGAAAGGAACGTGCGAAATATGGCAAGCTTGACGAATCTGCGATACCATTCTATCCTAACCTATCATGGTTCACTATGAACGCTTACTGCGTGTAAAAGAGGCAGAAGATGAAGATTAGAAATAGTATATAATTCGCCAACAAATTGTTGGCGAATTGATGCTTTACGATAAAACTTATGTTATGAACGGAAAACAATTAAAGAACAGCATATTACAATGGGCGATACAGGGAAAACTTGTACCGCAAGACCCCAATGACGAACCAGCAAGCGTTTTGCTTGATAAGATTCGCCAAGAGAAAGAACGCTTGATCAAGAAGAAGAAAATCAAGCGTGACAAGAACGCATCCATTATCTACCGTGGTGAGGACAATTCCTATTATGAGAAGATGTCCAACACTATATTCAAAACAGCATAATTATGGAACATCTGAAAAAGAGATTAAATCAACTTTTAGAAAAGAAAATAGAACTGGATAATTATTTGGCTAAACAATTACCCAAGTCTATTCTACAAGAGGCAATTCAAGGAAAGCTTGTGCCTCAAATAGCTGAAGAAGGTACAGCGCAAGAACTGCTTGAACAGATAAAGGTGGAAAAACAGAAACTCGTAAAGGAGGGCAAACTAAAGAAGTCTTCCCTTAATGGTTCTGTCATTTTCCGTGGTGGCGATAGCAGGTACTATGAGAAGATAGGAGAGGATACTGTATGTATTGATGATGAAATACCTTTTGATATACCAGTTAATTGGTCATGGGTACGACTTGATGATATTTGCTCTTTTATTCATAGAGGAAAATCTCCAAAATACAGTCTAATAAAAAAGTATCCAGTGGTTGCTCAAAAGTGTAATCAATGGTCAGGATTTTCAATAGAAAAGGCAAAATTCATTGAGCCACAGAGTATTTCGTCTTATAAAGAAGAGTATATTTTGCAAGATGTTGATTTGATGTGGAATTCTACTGGATTAGGTACATTAGGGAGAATGGCTATATATTACAAAAAGCTGAACCCTTATGAGTTAGCTGTGGCTGACAGTCACGTTACAGTTATTCGTCCTTACAAACAATATGTCGTTTCTGAGTACCTGTATTATTATTTTGCTAGCAACACTGTTCAATCTGTTATAGAAGATAAATCTGATGGTAGTACAAAACAAAAGGAGCTTTCAACGAAAAACGTCAAAAGCTACCTTGTTCCGCTTCCTCCGATGGAGGAACAAATGCGTATTGTTGAAAAAGTTGAAGAATTAACGCAGTTGCTCAAATAGTTTTTCTATTTGAGCAACAATGCGTTGTTGCTCTTTAAATGGAGGCAGAGGAAACAGCATGCCTAGCAAAGTACTTCGTGATATTCCTGGAATCATACTATTTGCATTTTTTTCAAGAATACTAAGGTTACTCTGCAAAAAACACTTGATATACTTCAAATCTATACCATAAGATGTTATAGCCATAACCTGTCTCGCAATATGAATCTGTCCAATATCATTGAATGCCATAGAACCAATTGTTCCTTTGCAAGTAAGAAGCAAATCTCCTTTATTAGAAATTGTTATAGGTGCTTCTGTCCATCTATTAATAATTAAATTTGAATTAACAAAATTGCTTGCTCCTGTAATATAAGGTATCCCATGATGCAAATCATTGTATTGTGAGGGTTCTAAATCCCTGCCAGACAACAAAGAAATACCTTGATCTAACTTTATCCATTGCCAGTTTTCAGGTATATCAAATGGGATTTCATCTGTTATATCCAAGCATTTTTTGCCTATCTTCTCATAGTACCTGTTATCGCCACCACGGAAAATGACAGAACCATTAAGGGAAGACTTCTTTAGTTTGCCCTCCTTTACGAGTTTCTGTTTTTCCACCTTTATCTGTTCAAGCAGTTCTTGCGCTGTACCTTCTTCAGCTATTTGAGGCACAAGCTTTCCTTGAATTGCCTCTTGTAGAATAGACTTGGGTAATTGTTTAGCCAAATAATTATCCAGTTCTATTTTCTTTTCTAAAAGTTGATTTAATCTCTTTTTCAGATGTTCCATAATTATGCTGTTTTGAATATAGTGTTGGACATCTTCTCATAATAGGAACTCATAGAACAAAAACATGCCTATATATTAGGACAACATAATGTTTCACTAATAAACGAATAGAAATGGAATTAGACAAATTTGAAGAGTTCCTAAGCCAAGGCAATATGGCTAAGAACACGATTTCGGCATATCTGTATGCCGTGAAGGAGTTTGGCTCTCGATACAAAGAGTTGAACAAGAGAAACTTGTTGGTTTACAAGACCTACTTGATTGAGACTTACAAGCCAAAGACGGTAAACCTCCGTATTCAGGCGATGAACAAGTATCTTGTATTTGTGGGCAAGACGAAACTCCGCTTGAAGTCGGTCAAGGTGCAGCAACGTTCTTATCTGGAGAATGTCATCAGTAATGCCGACTACACCTTCTTGAAGAACAAGTTGAAAAGGGAAGACAACTTGGAGTGGTACTTTGTGGTGCGTTTCTTGGCTGCGACTGGTGCCAGAGTGAGCGAACTTGTGCAAATCAAGGTTGAGCACGTGCAAGTAGGCTATTACGACATCTACACCAAGGGTGGCAAGATACGGCGTATCTATATCCCCAAGACATTGCGCACGGAAACAGAAAAGTGGTTGCAGACACTCAACCGCACAAGTGGCTATCTCTTTCTCAATCGCTTTGGCGAGCGTATTACTACAAGAGGCATATCACAGCAGTTGAAGAACTATGCTGTAAAGTATGGCTTAAACGAGAAAGTGGTTTACCCTCACTCGTTCCGCCATCGTTATGCCAAGAATTTCCTGGAGAAGTTCAACGATATAGCCTTGCTTGCCGACCTCATGGGACACGAAAGCATAGAGACAACACGTATCTATCTGCGAAGAAGTAGCTTGGAGCAACAAGAAATTGTAGATAAGGTTATCACTTGGTAAAATGCCAATAAAGGTTCATAGGAATAAGAGTAGAAAGAGATGCAGGTCTCTTTCTACTCTATCCATGCAAAACATTTTATCATAGCTGTGTCTTTATGATGTCAGGCTACTTCCAGAAAATCGGGAGAGCGGGATATCTTGACCACCACTGCGTGATGACGCACAAACTGCATGCGGATGCGGGCAATGAGAAGTTCATAGCACTCCTCGCTATGAATGAGGAAACCCAGATGGAGACACTCGCCTACGATGATGCAGTGGTTGCGCCAACCGTGAATGCCATTACCCCTGGAGAAGGATACACGGGAATCAATATGAGAGGCAGCACGGGAATCAACATGAGTGTCACCCCCCGAGTCTGCATCTGCCAGTCTAATATAATAAGGTAATGCCAGCTTGCTGTTGCGCTGCAGGGCATACTCTCCTTCCGGCAGACAATGCACATCCTCCTCCAACGTATCACAAACATGCTGACCATCAATCAGCAATCTACCACTTACGGCATGATGATAACTGCCAAAACGTTCTATAGCTATTTCCATATACTTTTGAATTTTCCAAACTGTTATTTTCTTAACCTTGAACCCATCCCCATCTTCTCTTCATATCCGTGTAAATAATATTCAAGGAAGAGAGAATCAGGCGAAAACGCCCGAAAAATGGGGGAAAAAGAGATTGAGAATTTTCCCTTAAGGGTTTTTATTTTTTTCCTTAAGGGAAAATATATTTTTCCTTAAGGAAAACGAGAGCTTCTCTTAAGAGATTTTTCCGCCACGCCTAACTTGTAAAGTTATTTATTACTACCAATGCTATACCCCCACTCCATCCGGCTCTCCAAGATAGTAAAAGATATAATCAACCATCTTGGGCGTGAAACTATGCAGCGAAGGCTTATAACCCAATTCCTGCAGTTTGACATAGAGCGGAGTGCAGCGCTTCACCCAATCCATAAACTCATCTCTCGCAGCATGACCCTTGGAACGGCTGTGAGGACAGTAGAGGTGAGCAAGCTCCTGCTTGCTCATCACTCTACGTTCTACGAAATGTTGCTTGGTAACATTCATCTAGTTTTATTTTTTAGTTAGTAATCTATTCTTCTGCAAAGAAAATGCAAACGAGCGCAATGAAAGCTTGCTTTCAAATTGCCGAGTGCAGCTTTTCTTCTACAAAGTTACAAAATAATCGGATAGGGTGTTTCATCTGATTACAAACTTTAATATTTACAATTTAGATGTAACAAGGGCTGGAGCGTGGTGGCATCAAAGCTGGGACACGCCTTCTGCACTCCTGGCAGGTCACGATGCCCCAGGATGGTGCGGATGCCGGGGAACTGTATCTTCAGCTGAACAATCAGTTTCTCCATCGCCTTCTTCTGCTCCCCGGTACGGGTATCCGCCACATAGCCGTTCTCATCCAATCCGCCCTCATAGCAGATTCCGATGGAATGCGCATTCCAGCCACGGGCATGGGCACCCATACGCTCCAGCGGACGGGTGGCATGTACCTTGCCGTCACGGCTGATGAAGAAATGGTAACCGATGTAACGCCAGTGGTTCACCTCCACGTGGTCGTGATAAAGCTGATGCACAGTGTAAGGGTGGTTGCAGCGGGTTGCGCTGCAGTGTACCACAATCATTGTAATTTCTCTAGTCATAAGCTGATGTTTTTAATGTTTCAACACTGCAAAGATAAGACTTTCTCCTAACTCCAACTGGCGATAGCCGTCGATTTCCGGCGAATTCCCACTTACCCCGGAATGTTTTATATTTAGTTAACTACTTACCTCTCGTGGGAGAAATGTCTAGATAGTTACCTCTCGTAGGCAAACTTACCAAAGGATTACATCTCATCAAAGGAAACCGCTACATCTCGTGGGATATCGCCTTTTGATAGTTACCTCCCATTGCAATACCATTTTTCATCTTTCTGATTATCTGATGATTACACAACAAAATAGCCCCACAAGAAATATGATAATATGATATATAAGAAATAAAAAAGAAAAATGGTCATGATGGGTTCTCAAACTTTTTTTCTCTATTTTCAAAAAAAACTTGTAAAATACTTGTTAGTTTCAGAAATTTTATATATCTTTGCAGCGCTCTTTCTGTAGAAATACAGGAGGAGCGGACATCAGCACCCTGGCAACAGGATGCCCAAGCATGATAAATGCTGAGTTTACATCTCAAAATCCCTTGTAAGGTGCGGAGTTAAATCCTTGCATGGGGGTACTCAATTGTAAATTCAGGCTAAATTTTTCGTGCGCATTCTCTATGAACAATTCATACGGGGGTGCGACATGGGATAATTTTGGCCTGATGTGAAAAATTGAGTAAAGGACCAAAATAATCCGCATAAATTTTGATCCATTTGAGATTTCGCATCCCCCAGAATTCTTTTCATTGCCACCCCCATTTTATAACTTTATAAACAAACGAGCAATGAACAAGAACCTAAAATTCAATGTAGCCGAAGCCACAGAGCTTGGCACTCATTGCGCCCTGCATCACAGCTACAGCCCGCAAGAACAGAAGTACATCTTCAGACTTGACGTGTACAATCAGAAAGAGATTAAAATGGCTATCAGCCAGAACGCACACCACGGACAACTGGACCTCAACGGTTTCGAGCACCTTGAAAATATGTTACGTTTCGAGGTACCCTACAGAGCTTTGGAAGCTACAAAATCGCATTACAACAACCTGGAGACTGCCCTTATCGACATAGGCAAAAAGCCGGTCTGTATCCCTTACACCGTCGCAGAATCTGATAATCCTGGTACAAACCACTTGTGCTACAAGCAGTTCGACTACCTCTACCACTTCGTTGACTACACCAAGAAAGGTCAGGAGAAGAGAGCCATCCTGGAGATGCCGATTCCCGTGGCTCAGTACTACTTCGCCCTGGACCTGGGCTACTTCAAGGTTTCGCCGCAGCTATACGAGTCATTCCATCACCAGTCTTCCCGCTGCCTTTATCTCCTGACAGAGAGCCGACTGAAGAAGGGCTACACCAAGTTTACGCCTCCCGAAATCCTCGCACTCCTCACCAGCCACACCCAATATCGTGGCACGGGGAATCTGGAATACACCCAGCTTTCTACTGCCGAAGAGGAGATAAAGAATGCCTACAAGCAGAACCGCCTCGACTATATCGTGATACACACGCTAGAGACGACCCGCAACCAGGTAGTAGGCAAATACGGCAGTTTGGTAATCTTCGACCTCAAGTTCCGCAACGAAGACCAGAATATGCTGAGCGATGAAGACAGAACCAAGCTGACAATGATGAAACTAAACTTAAGAAAGGTCCTCACCTCTTCCTACTGGAACGTGAGCCATAAGGTGGCTGAGGCGTTGAGCGATCGCCTCACCCTGTCAGACCTGGATGCCGTGAAGCAGTGCTTTCTGGCAGCCTATGCAGCGAAGGCAAAGCACGAGATCAAGAATCCCGCAGGGTATATCGTATCCTGCCTGGATAAGATTCTGAAGAAGAAATAACAGAAATCCCCCATCCTACTTTCTCAAGCCGGATGGGGGGTTCGCTTATAGCGGTAAGTAAACCTAAAAAAGCTAATATCAGACGATACTCTGATATTTATATTTATAGATATATGATATCTTTGGATTTTCGGATAAAAGCCCTGCCCGCTTTCACAAGCAGGCAGGGGATAATTATAAGTAAAAGATGTAAATGCATGTTTGACGCTTTTTTCACCAAATTTATGTCAGGCAGTCCTCTCCCTTGCGATATTGCTGAGGAGTGGAACCAGTAAGACGCTTGAAATACTTGCAGAAGAAGCTGACATTCGGGAAGTTCAGCTCATCGGCTATCTCGGTAGTCTGCTTGTCGCTATGGCGCAGCAATACCTTGGCGGTGGAGATGATGGAGCGGTCTATCCACTCCTTCGCCCCCACGCCACTGGTTGCCAACACCACCGTGCCTAAGTAGCGGCTGGTGATGCAGAGCTTCTCGGCATAGAAGGCAAGCTGATGCTCCTTGCAGCCATGGAGATTGACAAGGCGCAGGAAAAGATTGAATATCTCATTGGAATGGGAAGGAGACGACACGGATGTGCGGTCATGAAAGAGTTGGTCATAATAATGAGTAACCGTGGTTATCAGGCTGTAGATGAGCTCCTTGCTGGTGCCGTCCTCTCCCATCAAGTCGTGCAAAAGACGAAGCATTCGGTCGAGAATGGTTCGCTCCTCAAAGGATACAATTCTTCTCCCATCCTTCACCTGTCCATTGAAGAGTTCAGGCAGTCGACCTCCATGCGCCATCAAGAAGAGGTCGGCTGGCAAGCCCATTCCCTCCAACAGGAAATCATCGCTCACCTCCAAGGGCTTCACGATGGTGCCTGGCGTGATAAACACGATAGTACCTTCCTGTAAAGTATGCTCTTGCAGGTTGATGATGCCCCTCAACTGTCCACGCACAATCATTCCCATTCGATAATCTTCCACCAAGAAAGGTGAGGAAGCCATCCCCAAATGCCTAAACAGGAAGCCATCGATGCCAATAGCCACACCCATACCATTTTGATAACTCAGCAATTTCTTGTTTTGCTTCGTATCTTCTGGCAATATGTTATAAATCTTATCCAAAGGAAGTCTTTGCAATTGTCTCATCGTCCATTGTATTTTAAATTGTTGTTTTAAAAGGATAGTGTTCTATCTATAATAATGTGTAAACTATCTCTTAGGATTCTCCTTTCCGAGAAATCCGATGCAAAGATAATCATTTTTCCCGATAAAATGCCTTTTTTCATATTATTCCTACAAAAAGAACATTTTTCTATAAAAATGGGTAGCGAAGGTTTGGAATTTTCATCTTAACTTTGCACCCAGAAACAAAAACAATGAGAAAATGACAACAATGAAACGAAAAAGTATTCTTGTAATGTTGGTCTCGCTGCCTCTTCTTGGCTTCGCCCAGTCATTGACCTTGGACGAATGCCAGAAGATGGCACACGACAACTATCCTGCCATCAAGCAGTATGGCATGGTGGAGACCTTGCGAGACTATAATGTGAGCAATGCCACCAAGGGATGGCTGCCACAAGTGAACGTGCAAGCTGGCGCATACGCCTTCACCGACATCATCAATGCCAACCAGCAGATGGAGCAGATGGGATTCGACATGAAGAACTATATGGCAAGCGGCATGGTGAGCGTGAAGCAAGCCATCTATGACGGCGGACAGATAGCCGCTGGCAAGGAGGTGGCTAAGGCGCAAGCGGAGGTGCAGAAACGACAAATCGACGTTTCGATGCACGACATCAACGAGCGAGTGGAGCAACTCTTCTTCGGTGTACTGACCCTCGATGAGCAACTTCGCCAAAACGGCATCTTGCAAAAAGACCTCGGCGTGAGCAGCACCACCGTAAAGAGCATGATCAAGAATGGCCTCGCCAACCAGAGCGACCAGGATGCTATCAACGTGGAACTGATGAAGGCAGAGCAGCAAGCCGATGCCCTCTCAGCCTCTCGCAAGGCTTACCTGAAGATGCTCGGCGTGTTCATCGGCAAACCATTATCAGAAAACACAAAGGTGGAAAAACCTGCCATGACACTCCCTGCCGCCAAGGATTCCTGGGGATTGAACCGTCCTGAGCTGTCCTTCTATGCTTCGCAGAACCAACTCTTGGACACACAGCGCAAGCAGCTCGACACTCGTCTTCGTCCTACCATCGGGTTCATGGGCATGGGATTGCTCCACACCCAGGTGTCTGACATGGTACATAACGGCATGTTGCTCGGTGGCATCAATATCTCTTGGAACATCGGTGCACTCTACACCCGCAAGAACGACATCCATAAGATAGAGGTGCAGCGACACATGAACGACAACCAGAAGGAGACTTTCCTCTTCAACAACCGTCTGCAAAATGAGGATGCCGATGGCAATATCCAGTCTATCAAAAGGCAACTCACCAAGGATGCACAAATCGTAACCCTCCGGGAGAACATCCGACAGACCAACGAGAAGAAAGTAAAGCTCGGCACAGAGACGGTGAATGAACTCATCCGCAGCATCAACGCCGTGAACATGGCGAAGCAGCAGCAATCGCTGCACGAATTGCAATTGTTGCAAGCCATCTATCACAGCAAATTAATTAACAATTAAGATTTTAAAGCAATGAAGAAAGTAACATTCTATATAACGGCAGCGGTAGCCATGCTTTGCACCGCTTGCTCTAACAACGATGCGCAGTATGATGCATCGGGCGTATTTGAAACCACAGAAGTCATCGTGTCGGCCAAAGGCACTGGCGAGCTGATTTCCTTCCATGTGGATGAGGGACAAAACGTGAGCATGGGACAGGAGCTTGGTAGCATCGATACCCTCCAGCTCTATCTCAAAAAGAAGCAACTCCTCTCCAACATCTCTGCCACAGAGAGCAAGCGACTGAACGAGAGCCGACAGGTAGCTTCCATCCAGCAGCAAATCTCCAACCTGCAACGTGAGCGCAAGCGTTTCAAAGAACTGGTAAAGGAGAACGCAGCCAACCAGAAGCAGGTGGATGACATCGACTACCAGATCATGGTGCTCCAGCGTCAGCTCGCTGCTACCTCTGAACAGATAGGCAGCAACAACAGCAGCTTGACAGGACAGAAAGGCAGCATCGCCGCACAGATAGCGCAACTCGAAGACCAGATGCGCAACTCCATCATCACCTCTCCTATCCAAGGCACCATCCTCACCAAATACATGGAGCAAGGCGAGTTTGCCGCTCCAGGCAAGCCTCTCTTCAAGGTGGGCAATATCCAGGATATGAAGCTCCGTGCCTACATCACCGCCGACCAACTCACAGGCTTAAAGATTGGTCAGAAGGTAAAAGTCTATGCCGACCAAGGCAAGGCTGACCGCAAGGAATACCAAGGCACCGTGACCTGGATTTCGAGCAAGGCAGAGTTTACCCCTAAGACCATACAGACCCGAGACGAAAGAGCCAACCTCGTCTATGCCGTGAAGATTGCGGTGAAGAACGATGGCTTGATCAAGGAAGGAATGTATGGAGATGTAAGATTTTAGTGAAGAACGAAGAGTGAAGAGTTAAGAATCCAATAGTATTATGGCAATAGTTTCTGTTAGAAATATCAAGAAGACCTACAACAAGGGAAAGGTCGTGGCTCTGCGAGACCTGAGCTTTGACGTGGAGGAAGGCGAGATTTATGGCATCATCGGACCAGATGGAGCAGGCAAGACCTCACTCTTCCGCATCCTCACCACCCTCCTCTTGGCGGATAGCGGTACGGCCTCGGTGGATGGGCTGGATGTGTTGGCTAACTACAAGGAGATTCGCAAGCGCATCGGTTACATGCCGGGCAAGTTCTCTCTCTACCAAGACCTCTCGATAGAAGAGAACCTGGAGTTCTTTGCCACTATCTTCGGCACCACCATTGAGGAAAATTACAACTTGGTGAAGGACATCTATCAGCAGATAGAGAAATTCAAGACGCGCAAGGCTGGCAAACTGTCGGGCGGTATGAAGCAGAAGCTCGCCCTCAGCTGCGCCCTCATCCATGCGCCAAGAGTTCTCTTCCTCGATGAGCCAACCACTGGTGTTGACCCTGTATCCAGAAAGGAGTTTTGGGAGATGCTGAAGAAGCTGCAGAAGGAGCACGGCATCACCATCATCGTCTCCACCCCTTACATGGACGAGGCGATGCAGTGCGACCGTATCGCCCTCATTCAAGATGGCGAGTTTCTCAAAATCGACTCACCTCAAGGCATCATCAATGCCTATAGTGAAAAGCTCTGGGCAGTGCGCAGCGATGAGATGCACCAGCTCTTGGGCGACCTTCGAGAATATCCAAGCACCAAGACCGCTTTTTCATTTGGAGAGACGTTCCACGTCACACTATCCGAAGGAAACAAGGCTGATGCAGACAAGGTAAGCAACTACACGACCTCTTCGGACAATGCCACGACACAAGCTCTCGTCAACTATCTCTCTCAGCGAGGACATCACAACGTGAGCGTTGCTCCGATAGAGGCTTCCATCGAAGACTGCTTCATGGCTCTGATGAAATAAAGGCATGGATGAAATCATTCCTTATCTCATCAGGACATTTCAAATCGAAATAAAAGAATAGAGAAAAATGAATAATAATAACGACTATGCGATTGTAGCGGAAGGCTTGACCAAGCAGTTTGGCGACTTCATAGCCACCAACCACATCACCTTCCAGGTGCATCGTGGCGAGATATTCGGCTTCCTCGGAGCCAACGGAGCAGGCAAGACCACCGCCATGCGAATGCTCTGCGGACTGAGCCGTCCTACGGATGGACACGCTACCGTGGCTGGCTTCGATGTCTATCGGGAGGCGGAGATGGTGAAGAAGAACATCGGCTACATGAGCCAGAAGTTCTCCCTCTACGACGACCTCACGGTGTATGAGAACCTGCGCCTCTTCGGCGGCATCTACGGCATGAGCACCAAGGCAATCAAGGAGAAGACCGATCGCCTCTTGGCTGATTTGGGATTTGAGAAGGAGCGCAACACGATGGTGGGTTCACTGCCTTTGGGTTGGAAACAAAAGCTCGCCTTCTCGCTCAGCATCTTCCACGACCCCAAGATTGTGTTTCTCGATGAACCAACAGGAGGCGTTGACCCCGTGACTCGCCGCCAGTTCTGGGAGCTTATCTACCAAGCAGCCGACCGAGGCATCACCGTCTTCGTAACCACCCACTACATGGACGAGGCTGAGTATTGCGACCGAGTGAGCATCATGGTGGATGGCAAGATAGAGGCACTAGACACGCCAGCCGAACTGAAACGCAAGTTTGGTGTCAGTACCATGTATGATGTATTCCTGCACTTGGCTCGCAAGGCCAAACGCAGCTAGCCTTATGGAGGAAAAGGTAATGTCTTAACTCCCTCCTTAACTTCTTTAACTCCTCAAATCATGAAACAATTTATCGTATTCGTAAGAAAGGAATTCCGCCACATCTTCCGTGACAAGCGCACGATGCTGATTCTGCTGGTCATGCCTATCATCATGATCATCCTCTTCGGCTTCGCCATCACCACGGAGGTGAAAGATTCCCATGTCGTCATCCTCGACCACAGCAAGGACGAGGTGACCACTCGCATACAAGAGCACATCCGCAACAACCGCTATTTCACCATCGTGGCAGACGTTCACCGCGAGAAAGAAATCCAGCAGATGTTCTTGGAGAACAATGCCGACCTCGCCGTCATCTTCAGCTACAACTTTTCTGATGAGATGCGACATTCGGGCAAGGCATCCATCCAGCTACTTGCCGATGGCAGCGAGCCAAACCAAGCCGCCGTGCGCACGGGTTACATGCAGCAGATCTTGGCAGGTTACTTGCAAGACTACATCCAGCAAGAGCGAAGCCACGCCCAGATGGCGCAAGCATCCACAAGTAGCTTCACCCCCTCCTTCCAAATCATCCCAGTCACAAAAATGCTCTACAATCCGCAGAGCCGAAGTGAGTACAACTTCGTGCCGGGTGTGATAGGCTTGATTCTGCTCCTGATTTGTGCCATGATGACGAGCATCGCCATCGTGAAGGAGAAGGAGATGGGAACGATGGAAATATTGCTTGCCTCTCCCTTGCCACCTATCGTCATCGTGGTGGCAAAGTTGGTGCCTTACTTCGTCATCTCCTGCATGAACCTCGCCACCATCCTCTTGCTCTCGGTCTTCCTGCTCAACATCCCGATAGCAGGCAGCGTGATGGGCTTCATCGCCATCTCCTTATTATACATATTGGTGTCGTTGCTGTTGGGATTGTTTATCTCCAACTGTGTGAGCAGTCAGTTGGCAGCCATGTTGCTGTCCTTGTTGCTCATCGTGCCAACGGTCTATCTCTCAGGTCTTGCCTTCCCTATCGAGAGCATGCCAGAAGCGTTGCAACACGCCTCAGCCATCATCCCTGCCCGATGGTACGTGGAAGTGGCGAGAAAGCTGATGATCCAGGGAGTGGAAATGAAATACGTGATGCACGAGACGGCAGTGCTCGCCCTCATGGCAGTGGTGCTCCTCGGCGTATCGTGGAAGCTATTCAAAGTAAGATTATAAATTATGGTTATTCGATTTTTATTAGAAAAGGAATTCAAGCAGATGATGCGCAACATCATCCTTCCTATCGTCTTCATATTGCTCCCCATCGGTGTCATCAACATGGTGCCGAGAGCAGCTACCCAAGAGGTGAAAAACCTGAAGATCAGCGTCATCGACAACGACCATTCCTCATGGTCCAGCCGACTCGTTCAGAAACTTTCTGCCTCACAGTATTTCCATCTCAATGATGTCTCCTCAACTTACCCCAAGGCTTTGGAGAGCGTGGAGGCAGGCGATGCTGATTTTATCGTGGAGATAGAGCCACGATTCGAGCGAAACCTTGTGAAGGAGGGAGTGAGCCAAGTGATGATTTCTGCCAATGCAGTGAATGGCGTGAAGGCAGGATTAGGTTCGAGCTACCTCGCCCAAATCATCGCCGACTATTCCGCCCAACTGCGAGAAGAATCGGGATTGACGGCTTCCGCCGTAAGCATGGCACATTATGACGTAGTGCCAAGATACCTCTACAACACCAACCTGGATTACAAGTACTTCATGATACCGGGCTTGATGGCGATGCTCCTGATATTGCTCGTAGGCTTCCTTCCTGCCCTCAACATTGTGGGCGAGAAGGAGAAGGGAACCATCGAGCAAATCAATGTAACCCCAGTGGGCAAGTTCGACTTCATTCTCTCCAAAATGATACCTTACTGGGTAGTGGGCTTGTTGGTATTGGGCTATGCCATGCTCTTGGCTCGCCTCATCTACGGACAGGAGCCAGTGGGGAACATCGGGGTCATCTTCCTCTTTGCCACCCTCTTCATCCTCGTGGTGTCGAGCATGGGTTTGATAGTATCCAACTATTCCGATACCACCCAGCAGGCAGCCCTCGTGATGTTTTTCTTCTTGGTCATCTTCATTCTCCTGAGCGGTTTAATCACCCCAGTATCGAGTATGCCAGAATGGGCGAAGGCGTTCACTCGCATCAACCCGCTGCGCTATTTCATCGAGGCGATGCGCACACTCTATCTCAAGGGCAGCAGCCTCTACGAGCTTCGCCATCACTTCTATGCCCTCTCTGGCTACGCCGTCGTGATGTGGGCATGGGCCATCAGGAGTTACCAGAAGAACAGTTAGCGTTATCTTACATAAACGATAAAGGAAATGGAATCCCGGTAGCCCGACTTTGGAGGGCTACACCCCGATTAGGGCAAGGACTTTGAGGGTCCGAACATCGTCCACAACCTCACGACCTGCAATAACTTGCCGAGTGTGGTTGTTATAGGTTGTCGCCTCGTTTTATTGGCTATACCGAGTTGCTCGTGTTTGCCGAGTGTTCTCCGTATGGTCTGTATAAAATATAATACCTGAAAACACTACGGTGGTTCGCCCAAGTGGCTGGAGGCGCAAAGCCTCCAAGGAACGTTGCTTTATGGCTTTTCTATGCCATTGCGTTCTCAGTAAAGATACAGACCAGTTTTGTGCAGTCTGTCTGCCGATGACGGACTGCATGATGAACTCCCGAAAGGCTAAACTCACGCAAGTTGAGCTGCGTGGTTCTGGATTGACAATATGAGGAAGTGGAATTGATACGAACAGAGCACACTTTGAGACGTTCACGTTCCTCCTCGCCTGTGGCAAGCAGGGTTGTCGGTATCGCGTTTGCACCTGTTATTCCAGTGCCAGCCATCTGCTGAACTATCAGTTCAAGGGCTTAGTGGCCTGCTAGAATCATATATTCTTCAGAAAGTATTTTTTGGCAAGTGGCGAACAACTCTTGATTTCCGCCCCAAAATTTTGTATCTTTGCATTGTCATTGAAACACAATGGCTTGCAGAAACAAAAGCTCTGCAATCAATGTTTAACTAAATTGTTTTTTGAGTTATGGGAATGAATGTTAAAGCTATTGAGCGCAAGATTGCTTACTTGGGCAAGGAAGGTGGCAAGGACCAGTACATGTACGTGATGCAGCCGCTGATCTACAACAAGCTTACACCGGAGAAGGCGATCCAGCAGGCTGCCTTGCATTGCGGGCTGACTCCTGCCGTGATGAACGTGGCTTACGCTGCCCTGAGCGAGGTGATCAAGGCGTGGGCTACAGAGGGTCACTCCGTAGCAGTTCCGGGTCTGGGCACCATGCGTTTCGGTCTGCGTGCCAATGCTGTGAAGTCGGTAGAGGATGTGAGCACCAAGCTCATCACCCAGCGCCGCGTAATCTTTAGCCCTAGTATGGAGATCAAGCAGGAGCTTGCCAAGACGGGTATCAGCATCACCTGCGTAAACCGCGATGGCGAAGTGGTAAAGAACATCTCTTCCAACGATTCGAAGGATGTGGAGGACACCGAGGGTGACAACCAGGAGAACCCTGACGAGAACAAGGGTAATACCGGAACTACCGGCGGCAACACGGGCGATACCGGAACCCAGGGTGGCGGTTCGCAGACTGGCGGAAGCGATACCGGTGACAACGGAGAAAATGGTGATAATGTAAGTCTCTAAAAAATATAGCCCATGAAACGTGAAAACTGGAAAATCGTAATTAAGATTGCTCTCTCACTCCTTACAGCCATCGCAGCCTCTTTAGGTTTGACAAGCTGTATGTAAGTCGGGATGTAAAGCTAGAACCTCTCAAAGAGGGTGTGTCATGAATTGATGACACACCCTCTTTTTTTTTATAGACAAGCTGTTCATTTAACCCTTATTAACGGAAATCAAATACTATTTTTCCTACTTTTATGATGTTATTTCGAATAAAAACTGTACTTTTGCATATATAAAGATGTAAAAACCGATATGCAGATAGACTGCACCGATTAGTATTACATTTGCAAAAGTATTGAATAATAATGAATAAAAATAATAGTCCATATACAGCAGCATTGACAGGTGGGGGCTTTCTTTTCGAAGAGACACTCACCCTGTTACCTTTACTTCAAGCAGAGAACAGTGAAGAACTGCTCCAGGAAGAAAAGGTGAACAACCATCTGCTGCATATCAATGCAGAAACTTCCAGAGAAAAGGCCATTCTGGAAATCAGACGCAGGTTTCAAACCATGCCTCCTTCATTCTGGGATGACTTCAAGGAAATGAGCGATAGTGACAAGGTCATCGCTCTGTTCTATGTGATGCTCAAAACATACAAAATATGCTTCGACTTCCATGTGAATGTAACCATGCGCAAGTGGAACAGTATTTCCAAGAGCATAGACAAGGAAGACCTCATGATGGAATTCAATGAAATCTCTGCCAAAGACGAGTTTGTTGATTCATGGAGTGACACCACGAAAGGAAAGGTGGCAGGAGCCTACCTCACTATCCTGAGAAAGGTGGGAATGCTGAGCACTGACAACCGTCTTCATTCCCTGGTCTGCAACAATTACGACTACTACTTGGCAAAGGGAGAACCATGGTTCTTGGAAGCCTGCCTCCTGCAGCCATACGAAATAGATAACATAAAGAAATCAATGTGATATGACGATAAAAGAACTTGATGATAAACTGAACAGCCCTGGTTTCCAGGACACGGAGAACGGCGATCTGTTCTATAACTTCTTCATCTACCAATATCCGGCAGAGAAGGAGTACGACATCCGTCGCCAGATACAGGAGTTCAAGGCGAATCTCATTCGCCCTATCAACTACGTGGATGTACTTACGCTGAATCTATTTGAGGAGTTTTGCAACTTTCTCGACCAGAAGAAGTTCCTGCGTCATCCATCCATGCTGAAATACCAGTTAGAGAAAGAGCAGAACGATCCGTCCAAGGCACAGAACACCCAGGACACACTGACCCGTAATGCCCATTCTCCAGAGTTCGTGCAGTACATTCATCAACGTATCATCGACCATATCACCATCAAGGATCAATACCGTCGTCCATACGTTTTCTTGTATGGTATCGGCAGCATGTTCCCATATCTGAGAGTCAACGAGTTTCTTGCCCTCTATGAGGACTACAACGATACCGGGAAGTATAAGATTATCGTCTTCTATCCTGGTCATCGTGACCAGAACTCTTTCCGTCTGTTTGATACGCTCCCAGACAATCACACTTATCGTGCAACACTACTTATCAATGAGTAACTTATGAAACTGAAAGATTTATATAGCAAGCCAATCAACCGTGCTGTCAATCCTGCCGTCAGTGCTACCAAGTTTGATCCAGAGACAGAACGCATCGAAATACAGGAATACGTGTTTACGGATGAGATCATCAATGGTCTCTTCCGCATACTTGATGCCATCAAGAACAACAAAACGTTCGCCCATGTAGGTATATGGATAGACGGTTACTATGGTTCAGGAAAGTCTCACTTCCTGAAATACCTCGACTACTGTATCACTCCATCAACCCGTGAGGATGCAGTCTCACGTCTGCTCGATGCCGTAAAAGCCATCGACCCACTCGATGAGAAACACAACCTCAGTTTCGATTACGAAGAGTTGCTCTCCATCGCCAACTGGCTGAAGCGTGCCACCATCGACACCTGCATCTTCAACCTGGAGACCAGCTACGACAACTCTACAGACAAGAAGAAGGCTTTCCTTCACGTATTCTGGAATGAGTTCAACGGCAAGCGTGGCTTCAACAAGTTTAATATCACCCTGGCACAGAACCTGGAAAAGCCTCTTGCCGAGAAAGGCGTATTCGAAGCCTTCAAGGAGCGCATTGCTGAGGAAGGTGGCGACTGGAACGACCCTGGTATGGCTGCCGACTTGATTGACAACGAACTGGATTGGGTGTTGGATATTGCCAAAGAGCTTGCCCCTACCCTTTCTGTAGATAGCATCCGTGAGCGCATCATCAAGCGAGACACCAATATGAGCATCGACCGCTTCGGTATGGAACTGGCTTCCTATCTGAAAGATAAGGGCGATGACTATCGTCTTATTCTCCTTGCCGATGAGGTGAGTCAGTTCATCAACAAGGAGCGTGACCGTTATCTCAACCTCCAGGAGATTATCACCAAACTCTCTGAGGCTTGCGACAACAAGGTATGGGTGGCTTGTACCGCCCAGCAAGACCTTTCTGAGATTATGGACGATTGCCACATTGCAGAAGAGAAGGATAAGGAAGGCAAGATCAAGGGACGCTTCGAAGTGAAGGTTTCCCTGAAAGGCACACAGCCAGAGGTGATTACCCAGAAGCGTATTCTCGACAAGAAAGAGGAAGTAAAACCAGAGCTTGCGGCACTCTACAACAAATATAAGGCAGGTTTCGACCTTCAGTTCAAGCTGCCTACATCCTATAGTAGCTACGAAACACAGGATGATTTCGTGGACTACTACCCTTTCGTGCCTTATCAGTTCAAGCTGATTATGCAGGTATTCAACTCGTTCCTCAACCTCGGCTATGTAGCCAAGGAGGTAAAAGGTAACGAGCGAAGCATCATCAAGGTGATCCACTCAACTGCCAAGACAAATGCAGATGCAGAGTTGGGTAAGTTCATTTCTTTCGACGAACTCTATAATAATATGTTCGAAGAAGGATTGCAGGCTCGTGGACAGAAGGCTGTAGATAATGCATTGCGCATGGCTCGCACTTACCAGACCGACCGCCCAGAACGTACCCGTCTTGCCGTAAGAGTAGCCAATGTGCTCTTCATGATCTGTAATATTTCGCAGACCGACCAACTGGTCTTCCCTGCCACATTGGATAATGTAACCTCACTCCTTATCAACGATATGGAGACTCCTCGCCTCAACATCAAGAACGAGGTAGAAAAGGTGATTGAGTTCCTTTGCGACAACAACATCATCCGTCGTGAGCAGGGCAAGAATGGTGCTCCTGAAACCTACGCTTTCTATAGTGAAGAAGAAATGAAGGTGGCTCAGCTCATTCAGAGTCAGGTAGTTGACAACAACACCCAGGCAGAACAGCTGAAGGAAATCTTCAACCGCTACATTACAGCACTCCGCAACAAGGAGCAGTATAAGACACGCAGTTTCTCCGTGGGTCTCACCATCAAGCAGCGCACCTTCCTCAGCAACAATCCTGATGTGCAGGTAGAGTTCGTGATGGATGCGGATTATGAAAGTGCTGAACAGTTGGCTTTGCAGAACAGCAATGTCAACCGCATGGTTTATTATGTGGGTCCTCAATATCGTGACAACAAGCGCCTGTACAATGCCTTCTACTGGTATTGCCAGGCAAACCGCTACATGGCTACTCCGGTAACAAGCGAGGACAACAAAAAGACACGTGATGAGTTTGAGAAACGTGCCAACGAACTTTACGATGGAATCATCAGAAAGGAGTTTGAGAAGATTCTCGACTCCTGCCCTATCATCTCCGGCCTCAGCGTGATTGATGAAGCCGAACTGGGACAGAAGCGTGGCAACGACCGCTACCGTGTGGCGATGGATAAGCATCTTTCCGGCATCTATACCAAGGCGAACCTGGTGGATTACCCAGGCATGCCTCGCACCACGGAGCAGTTGAAGAAGGCAATTTTGCGTAATGTCAACCCTGGCGACTACGATGGATTGAATGCCGTGCTTACCGATGCAGAGCATGAAGTGGAGATTTATCTCAACAAGCAGTTTGCTGAGGTGAACGTTTCTGACGTGCTTGCCAAGTTTGCCAAGGCTCCATACGGATGGGACAACATCTGCACACTCTATATTATCAATGAGCTGGTACGTCGCCACAATCGTGACTACTCTTACGCCAACAATCCGAATGTGGAGACAGCAACGGTTGCCGCCCGCATCGTCAGCGAATCCAACAAGTTCACATTGCGCCAGGCCAAAGTCATCTCTCCGCAGGTAATCCAGAACTTCACCAATGCCTGGAAAGAGATTTTCGGTATTTCTGCCGTACCTACTTCTACAGACAGCACCCAGCTCTTCCGTGCCTGCCGAGACATAGAGAGCGACCGCAGTCTTGCCAAGTTCATCAAGGGCTATAAGGATATTGAGCAGCAGATAGCAGGCTACCAGTTCTGCCTGCCTATCCGTGAGGCTATCGACCTCTTCGAGTCATGGCTTAACGAGCGTGACCCGCTGAAGTTCTTCAACCTCGTCATCGCAGCCAAGGATGAAACCAAGGTGCTCATAGATAAGTGCAAGGAGGTGGTGCAGTTTACTCATGATCAGCTTGATACATACAAGCAGCTCATCCAGTTCCTGGATGACAACCAGTATAATTTCCCATTCGTTCCGATGGAGATGCAGGGGGCAGTCACCGACTTCAATAAGTTGAAAAACGACCCATGGCCAATTTCCGGTCTTCGTGGTTACATCAAGCTACAACGCCAGTTATCAGGCATATTGGATGGTGTACGTGATGAACTCCGAGAGAAGATCAAAGCAGCCTATAATGATATGTTCGACTTTCTGAAACAGGCTGCCGAAAAACAGCATGTTCCTGAGAGTGTACTTTCTGACCGTGAAACCGTTATTCGTGTCAAGACCACTCCAACCAATATTCTGGTACTGCAGAACAATGCCAATACAGATACATTCTATCAGGAGCAGGTGGATAAGATCATGTCTTATAACCCTCCTCAGCCAAAGCCTGATGAAGATGAGGACGACCCAGTTCCAGTTAAACGCATCCGCAAGGCATCCTTGCAGACGAAGACAAAGTTGCCTATCACGAATGCAGAGGATATAGAACGCTACCTGGAAGGTCTGCGCCAGCAGCTCGAAAAGCTGCTTGTCGACCAGGATGGAGTAATGATTATTAAATAATCCTCAAATCCGCAACCTATAGGGTTTAGTGGGATTTTGCTTGCAAAGCGACAAAATTCATTTTATTGTACATATTTCTTGCACAACAGAAATGTCGCAGACACAAAATCCCCTTACCCCATAAAGCGACTTGAGGTAATACGCTGGTTTAACCAGAAAAGCATGGTCTTTAACCAAAGTCTGTCTTGAACAGGTTGGCATAAGCATTGTTGTCTGAGTAAAT
>ENA-UERC01000488-UERC01000488.1-human-gut-metagenome-genome-assembly--contig:-NODE-488-length-29668-cov-97.793991_pt1 | contig 29668 bp, 26 predicted proteins | sample MGYA00242955_ERZ507955 | MGnify/ENA primary metagenome ERZ507955 (study PRJEB26167, sample SAMN06115394) | human gut metagenome | host: Homo sapiens | place: China:Hubei | collected 2016-04-27... | reverse complement strand
AAATATCAGAGCGTAATATTAACAATTAACAGGGATGTTTCCAGCTTGTTTTCAAGAACAGAGAACTGGACACCCTAACTATCAAAATCCTTCAACATCGCATGCTTCGTATCTTTTTCTGAGAGATTGGCATGTTCTGTTGGAATCTTCCAATCGATACCGAGAGTGTCGTCGAGGATGCTGATGCCTCCATCTGCTTCTGGATGATAGAAGTTATCACACTTGTACTGGAAGACGGCTGTTTCTGAGAGAACTGCGAAACCATGGGCAAAGCCCTTTGGGATGAAGAACTGGACATGATTGTCTTCTGTCAATTCTACAGCTACATGCTTGCCATAGGTTGGCGAGCCTTTGCGAATATCTACTGCTACATCGAGGACTCTACCCTTTACACAGCGCACCAACTTGCTCTGGGTATATGGTGGACGCTGGAAGTGCAGACCTCGCATCACGCCATAGCTGCTCATAGACTCGTTGTCTTGGCAGAAGTGAACACTATGTCCCAGGATTGGGGCAACCTTCTCATCAAACTCTCGCTCGCTGAAGCTCTCGAAGAAGTAGCCACGAGCGTCGCGGAAGAGGCGTGGCTCTACAATGAGAACGCCATCAATATCAGTTTTGATTATATTCATTGGTTTTGTTTTAACTTTTGTTCTTAAAAATAAGAATTTCTAAAATCATCCCGTCCTTCTTTACCATTAAAGAAGGCTCCACCTTTCTCACCAAGCCTCTCTTTCCTCAGGAACGAGAGGATGTAACCGCCCTCCGGTGCTCAGAACCGCTACGCTATAAGGTTGGCGGACCATCAAAGGTCTCGCCATATTGTGCGGGATGGGACCGCCTTGTTGCAATACATTCTATACCTAGCCTTAAGCCTTATTTACATGGATCAGCAAAAAGAAAAGACTAGTTATATATATTATTGTCTCCTCATTAACTTTGCTGCATATTCAAAGAAATCAGCAACGTTCTTGAAATTATCAAACTGCTGGCAATACATACTGGCGTAAGGTTCAGGGAACCTACTGCGTATATCTGCCTTTATCATGCTTGCCAAAGCCTCCTTTGTGTAGGCTTTCATCAATTCGTTGTATTGATCCTCACTCATAATATTTCTGTCATTTCAATATCCCTGTTATATATAAGTTTATATACTACAAGAACTCTATTCGAATGTTAAGCTGTCTACGCAACTCGTTTATTTATATCAGATGTTTGAACTGATTTTTTATCATCTAAGCATTACGACATGTTCTTCTCACATAGTTTGTTAAACATAGTGGAGTATCTGCATACGGAGACAATCTTGCCAATAGTGTTTTGCGATTCTTTTCAAAAGAAGTTTTCCCTTCTGTAAATTTCTGCCCCCCTTTAGAATCACGATTAAAGCAACAAGTTACATATTCGATAAAATCGAAGACATACTTCCCTCTAATATTCTCCATCTTACTATCAATTTCTTCGAGGGACTTATTTATTGCATCATTCGTGATTTCCGCAATTTCAGGATATAGCCTATTAATATATTGTAAATTATTATTTTTTACCAAGATTCCATCAGGTCCTATCTGTGCTATTTCTTGCGGAAATGATTCTGACAGTTTCACACTATTATCCCCAGGCAACTTTTTCACACATTTATACCACGCACAAAACAAAGAAGTAGCTCTTATGAATTTATCACGCTCCGCTTTGAAAAACGATACAGCACAGTTTAACTTTGGACTATCTAAATCTACATTATATATACCTTTCATCATCTTTATGAAAGAACTTTCCGATACGCATAAGTTCTCTACAGAATAACACGGAGTGACATATATCTCATTAGGAAGTCCTGAGTTGTCATCATAGTCACAGTCAACAAAATACAATTTCTTGTAACCAGAGTATTGTGTTTTATTGCAAAAATAACGATATGCCTTTATTACATTCTTTTTTCCACCAGAATCAATGAAAACGCAATGTTTCCCAGAGATAGCCTCTACACGAGAATTATAATAAGGTAAATCATGTCCTTCAACAAAGCAGACGAGTGCTGTCGGTTGAACATTATTAATAGAACAACAAAATTTTTGAATTACGACAGAAACACTTTCATTGGCAATTTGGGAAAGACTTTCTGGTGTATAAATTCTTATTTCTTTCATTTTGAATATATGCTTAAAGCAACGGCACTATCACGCAATGCATTGTCGTAAATAAATGGAGAATGCGTAACGGCTAACATAAACATGCATTTATTTGATTCCATTATGTCTGGAAGAAGCATCTGTTGCCAATAAAGAGAAAGAGACAATTCTGGTTCGTCAAATAATATCAAGAACTTACTATCAAGTTCCAAATATAATTGAGAGAATATTGAAACTATTTGCTTTTCTCCAGAACTAAGACACTTTAAATCAATATTATCACATTCATTTTTGTAAGTCTCTTCATTATTATTATCGCAGCATCTTTCTATACGTATATTAACATTACTCTCATCATATACAAAACGCTTATTTTCTAAATATTTATTACACACATCAACAAACTTCTTTATTGCAGTATCATATTTTTGTTGAGTTCTATATACATCAAGTAATTGACGGAGAAAATATCTGAGAAAAGGCTCCTGCTCTGAAAGGTCTGAATCTACTTTTATCTGATTGATTATCTTCTTTTTGTCTGCTTCAGACAAATTTCTACCCACACGGCTTAGAACAATGGAAACTTCTTCTATATTAAAATCCTGAGATACCTCTGAATTTAAATCATTTTCTAACAATTTTGTTATCATACTTCCCGAAACAGAAGCAAATCCTGAAACAGAAGACTGTTTGATGATATCCACAATCTTACCTATTCTTTCTTCCACATCATTCATACCAAACTTGATAATCGTATTGTCGAAAAATTCGTCCATTTCACTACGAGGGACGGCATGTCGATTTCTCTTCTTGTACTTAAGGATATTTCTGAAGTCTTCCTCAATTCTACGATAAGTCGGATAATACAGAAACTTATAACCAGTACTATTCAAAAACTGATTTAAATTTCGGAATGTCTTGTATTTTTGTTCAGAGTCTATCAAAGTTGATAATATTTGGTGCCAAAGACTTCTTGGGAAGTGAATCTCTTGGTGATATTCATCATATAACTTATCCATATCATCAGTTGACAGGGACTTATTTATCAATTCTTGAAGCACATTATCCCCCAATACCCTTTTGACATAAGAGGAGACATTAGATTCTTCGTCACGAGAACTAATCAAATACTGACAATAACTGCGTATCTGTTGTTTATCAAAGCAAAAAGCATCCTTTCTGCTATCAAATTTGATAGAAATCGAAGCAAATTTGATTTTCAGCAAACTTTCATAATCACTGTTCAACAAATAATAAAGGCACGACAGTATCGTTGTTTTACCTGCCCCATTCTCTGCTATAATAATCTTAACATTCTCATCAAAATCTATAGATACGTCTTTGTATCCAAATAGACCTATGATTGAAAAATTCTGTATAAATGATCTTGCCATAGTCATCTTATAAAAAATAATAAAACTCGTATTTCTCGTTTGTCACTCCCCGCACATGTTCTCAACAGGATAGAATATCTTCATTTTATCTTCTGTCAATTGAATAAATAACAGTCAACTCCCATCACATCAACGGACTACTTTGGATAATCGGATGTTGCCATAGGTCGGAAACAGCTGCCTACGCCACCAGCCATAATAATATTTTGTATATTGATGCTATTATTCATCAGTTGCAGGTGAATTTTACGATTAATCGTGGACGGTAGAGGTTTCGAACCTCACCCCAGTTTTCACTGGCGAGCTATAACTATCAAAGTCTTAAGAACTTAAATTGCATGCCATTTTGTATTTGTGCGTACCGCCCAGTATAGCTCCAGTCCACCCATACAAAATAGTTAGAAGTCTTTTTTCTATCATATCACTTAGTTTTGTTAAAAAGTTAAACATACTTATTAATGTCATAACATAATTGAAGAATGTTAACGGAACACCACCAAACAATAGACATGAAATCATATTCAAAAGAACGGTTGATCAATTTTATATTCTAATCTCTTCTAAAGATATCTCGTGTATAAACCTTATCCTTTACGTCATCCAGACAAGCATCGTAGCGGTTGGCAATGATAGCATGGCTCTGTGCCTTGAAGGCTTCGAGGTCATTCTCTACTCTACTACCGAAGAAGGTGCTGCCCTCTTCCAAAGTTGGCTCATAGATGACTACCTCAGCACCCTTTGCCTTGATACGCTTCATGATACCCTGGATGGCTGACTGGCGGAAGTTATCGCTGTTTGACTTCATGGTCAGACGATAGACTCCAATCACACAGTTATGCTCCTTGCTGGCATCATAGCTGTTGGCATCGGCATAGCTGTAATAGCCTGCCTTCTGGAGTACGGCATCAGCAATATAGTCCTTACGGGTACGGTTGCTCTCTACAATGGCCTCTATCAGGTTCTCAGGAACATCGGCATAGTTTGCCAAAAGCTGCTTGGTATCCTTTGGCAAGCAATAACCACCATAGCCGAAGCTTGGGTTGTTATAATGGGTGCCAATTCGTGGATCAAGGCCTACGCCATCGATGATTGCCTTTGTATCGAGTCCCTTTACCTCTGCGTATGTATCCAGCTCATTGAAGTAGCTTACTCGGAGTGCCAGATAGGTATTGGCGAAGAGCTTGACTGCCTCAGCTTCCTTCATCCCCATGAAGAGGGTATCGATGTTCTCCTTGATGGCACCTTCCTGGAGCAGAGCGGCGAAGGTTTTGGCAGCTTCCTTCAACATCTCGACATTGGTTACAGACTTGATTGCCTCGTTCTCTTCTGCGAACTCAGGACGCTCGATAATCTTTGGATAGCCTACGATGATGCGGCTTGGGTAAAGGTTATCATAGAGTGCCTTGCTCTCACGAAGGAACTCTGGAGAGAAGAGGAGGTTGAACTTCTTTACGCCTTTCTTGGCATACTTCAAATAGAGGTTACGGGTGTAACCTACTGGGATGGTACTCTTAATGACCATCACTGCATCTGGGTTTACCTCCAGAACCAGGTCGATGACTTCTTCTACATGGGTTGTATCGAAGTAGTTCTTCACTGGGTCGTAGTTGGTTGGTGCTGCAATCACTACGAAGTCTGCATCCTTATAGGCAGACTTGCCATCAAGGGTTGCAACAAGGTTCAATGGCTTTTCAGCCAAATACTTTTCGATGTAATCGTCCTGGATAGGAGAAATCTTATTGTTGAGTTTCTCCACCTTCTCTGGGATTACATCTACTGCTGTTACATGATGGTGCTGAGATAACAGGGTTGCTATACTCAGACCTACGTAGCCAGTACCGGCTACTGCTACTTTTATATCTTTAAAATTATTCATACCAATCGATTCTTATTTTTTAAAAATTTATTTGTTCATATTTTGAGATAATTTCTCTATATCATCTTTTGCAAGTATATATCCATAATCTTTAAGCTGTAAAAATCTGTCATGAAATGTTACATCGTCAAGCAAGACCTTCTTACCAGACAGATAAGCTTGAAGCAAAACAGTCGTATAACTACCTACAGCATACTCCATATTTCTGATGGAATCTATGATACTTACTTCTTTTGGAAATTCAATATCTTCCTCCGATACATATTTTTTCAAAATAGTAAGATCAGTATATCTAGGATGTATGCGATATTTTACAGTTTTACCATTTTTCTTGGCGAAGGACATTGATTCAACTATACTTTTAATTTCTTCCTCACTATCTGCAGCTAGATAATATTTATAATCTGCATATAAATGTTTATTCAAATGAACAGCAGTATCAATTCTAAGACTCGGAGGCACGGCAACATGAAATTGAGTTGGCTCTGCATTAAGCTTTATGAGCAAATTTACATAATAAAGATCCCAAACATAACATTCATCAAAATGGAAAAAGGAATCTCGAATATACAAAAGCTTTTCACCATGCTGAACATTAATAAGTTTGACACCTCTAAAATGACAGTAGTCGGTTAGCAAAGATGAACAAAAACTAAATTCTGCATGAGTGATAATTCTATCAGGATGATATTTTGTTATTCTTGCACTATAAGCTGCAATCTGCATGATAGCCTTTAAAATAAAATATGGCTGATATATTCCTATTAATTTAGACATTATATAATGTATATCAGCTTGTGTAAGTGAATAGCCGCTATCCCATTCTTTATGGTGAATGTCATATTTCAAAGATAACTCTGTGGGAATAATTTCATCCATTCCCTTATTTTCTGCAATAGTTTCTATTTTAGTTATATAACAGCTTTTACGCTTACAAAAAAGGGCACACAATATTAAAGGGATTCCAAATACAGATATAGAAAACCAAATGAAACGCACCCACCAGGGAGAAAAGTAGTTTTGGCACAAATATTGCTTATAACTTCTGTCAATGTCATCCATAGGCGTGCCTAAAGATGACATATAATCAATCTGCTCATCAATATTAATATCAAATTGATGGTTATTGTATTTGTCTAAAGTATTTAATATATTTAATAAATTCATAATGGTTTCGACTTACATTACTTTGAGGATTAATTAATATTTTCCCTCCATTTTAAGTCTCTTAAATTGTTCTATATTTCTATATTTTATGAGTTTAGCAGGATTGCCACCAACAATTGCATATGCAGGTACATCTTTAACGACAACAGATCCAATTGCTATGATTGCACCTTCACCCACATGTACATTTCCACAAATAATGACATCACTACCTATCCATACAAAATCATCTATAACAACATTTTTCTGCGTAAAATGTGAGCCATATGGAATTTTATCACCATATTCATAATCATGACTTCCTAACATAATCTTTACATTAGTTCCAGAATGGAAGTATGAGCCAATTTTCACCCCCCCAGCCCTGTTATTTTAATACCATTAAATCCACAATTATGTCCAACGGTCACTTTAGCAGTTCTTGCAATTTGGGGAATATTAGCAGCTCCAATGTTATTGCCAAAAGAAACTAATTGACGCTTTAAAAGGAATGTACTAACAGAATGCGTAATCTTACGATAATAGTCAACAACAAAAACTACAAAATTTCTCATAACCACCAACGTATTCATATATTTAACTTTTTTAACACTAAGAAACAAACGGAGCATTGATACTAACATCCATCTTAAGGATGTTTATTTGTCTAAAATCTTATGATAAAGATCTACATACTGTTTTTGAATAACAGACCAATCATACTTTTGCTTAGAACTTCTATTTTTATTACATTGCATAAGCCATAATATTAAGCTATCCGAAGATACATTATCATAATCAAGAATAAAATAATTAAAATGATCTTTATAAGCATCGCCAACAACAGTACCAGCAATTTCCTTTCTGACTAAAACTCTCAACCCCGTTGAAAAAGCTTCAATTTCAGCAAGAGATTGCCCTTCCATTGTACTAGCATGAGCATAAATATCAGCAGCAGAATGAAATTGATATAAATCTTTATCACTGACATATCCAAACAAACGAATCTTATTTTCCAGATGCTTTTCTGAAACATATTGTTGAATAGAATCATAATCAGGTCCTTTACCCATAATCCAATATTGATATTTAATACCCAAAGACTCTAGAATCTTTAACGTATCAAATTGTCCCTTGCGATCAATTACTAAACCAACTGTGATAAAGACTATACAATCATCTTCCACGTCATACTTCTTACGGAATTCTAGACGCTTTTCTGGAGAAAAATAGAATTTAGACGAATCTATACCATTTGGAATTAGCGTTATTTTATCTTCAGGCAAATCAAAACGAGCCATTTTTCGCTTGACTTCTTTATTCAAACCTGTATAATAATCAACCAATGGTAAGTTGTTTAAATATCTATTTTTTGTTTTAAAATCTCTTTCATCTCCATCCCACATCATACCATGAAGGGTAAGAATGACAGGAACCTTAGTTTCATTTGCAAAATAAAGAGAATCAATACCTCCACTATGCATATGGATTAAATCTGGTTGTACAATATCAATAGCGCGTTTTATGTTATATCGAATAAATTCAGAACGAATAGGATTTTCATAGCTTTTATTTTTATAAAAAGACCACTGTTTTATCGTTCTGAAAGGATGTCTAAGTATTTCACCAAACATTTCTAACGGCTTAATAACATATCCTATATATTGGTTAGGATAAGCACAAAGCCCAAAAGCTTTATTCTCCGAAATGTTTGTGGCATACAAATAAGATTTAACACCACTACACTCTTGTTTACTAAGTTCATAAACTACACGAGCAATACCTGAAGTATATGAGCCACCAACCTCTAAAGGAAGCTGCCCAATAGATAATATTTTAATCATTTTTATTTTTTACTTACTTTATAACCAATAAATAACCAAAAGAAAATTGCCATAGTTGCAGTATAAGACATATAGAAATAGCCAAAAACGCCTAAGACAGACACAAGAGACAGTATAAAACATTTACTAATATCCATAAAATTCGCCTCTTTATATGAAGACCTTTGTAACCATTTGAAACAAAACATTCTATATACAATTGTATAAACAATTAAAACTAACGGACCCGAGATAGAAAAAATCAAGCCTAAAAATGAAGGAAATACTGCAATATACATTCCACTTGCTTTAGTCACAATATGAGCCCATTCAAAATATGACCTTTCACCTAATATATAATAGGTGAATGGAAAAATTTCACATAAAGACCTTGGGGTATCCCAAAGTTCATTCACAAAATTACAATAATTAATGAAATTCTGCCCAGCATAGATAAAAGTACCACCCTCTGTTCCATTAGAAGATTCTCCCCATCTAGAAATTGACACTAATATAAAATAAACAACTATAACTCCCAAAATCGGCAAAACTGCGAAAAGTAATTTTATCTGCCTCTTAATAGGCATAACAGGTCTAAAAAGAGTGTAACAGAATAAAAAAACGATAAACCAATAGAGAAATTGAGATCGGTCAGCTTGGGATATCGAAGATATTAATTGTAACATAGAGCCGCATATTGTCATTATATGAAAGTACCACTTTACATTCCTATAAGTAATATTATAAAAGAAAATACAAAGTAGAAAAAACGAACTTGCAAAAAAGAAAGTTGAAAGAGCCGCTATATATCTAGAAATACCTGATAAATGGTTATAAAAAGATTCTAAATCACCAGAATATGCACTCTGTCTAATTTCTGCGAATGTATTATTTACCAAGATATTACCCATATTTTGATAAGAGATGAAAACATCATATAAAAACAATCCAAAGAAGAAATAGACAATATAATCCAAGTATTTTACATTTGACACCTTAATCTTTTTAAGTAAGTCTGGACGAAAAATCGAGCCAAGAGGTTTAATAAATATAAATAACAAGAGACAATATGATAATGGAGCCAAAATGCCTAAAGGCTTTTCCAAGCAATTATACTGATATAGGTGAAATTGATCTATTAGTATAGAAGCTATACCAGTAATAAAATATAAAGAAAAACCAAAGGATTGAATTGTCCAACCATATTTCTTAATCGAAACAAAAGTGCATACTCCAAAGAAAAAAGCAGGTAAATAAATCATAACTTACTATCTATTAATTTAAACAGATTATTTGGAGAAATTGTATCCACAAAATCATGGGAATCGAAGATTACTTCGTGAAACGAATCAGTCGATATTTTTCTAATATCATCAAATACTATTATTTGGGAAGGATTATAGAAATTTGTATTTTCAACATCAGCATTATTCGTAAGCAATTTTTTATTATATAGTAAAGCTTCCCAAGTCCTTAGAGTAAATCCCTGAGCATTCTCCTGCATAATTTCAACTATACAATCACTATTAACAACATGCTGCAAATAATCATAATAGCTCATATCGTGACCTATGTACTTGATACCAGATATGCGTTGTTCTTTTCCTTTCAGACCTGAAATTATAAAGTCACATTTATAACCAAGCGAAGATAAATAATAATATACTTCGTATATTTTATCAAGCCTATTTTTCGGTAAGCCGATAAAACAAAAATCAGAATGTTCTTCCTCGACTCTTTTTATATTTATTTTTGACATAAATGTTGGATGATATACATAGTTATATCTCTTAGAATCTCCTTTATCATAGGACACAACTAAGTCAAATTTTTTAGCTTCCTCTACATCAAAAGAATGTCTAGACACTAAATCTTCTAAATAAATAACAAATTTAGCATTAGGATATTTAGCTTTCAAAATATCAATTAATCCACGATTTCGAGGGACAATCCAATCCATAAGAAATAGAAAACAAATTGGTTTTAAACATGTTTTATTATAATATAACTTGAGCCATTTATTTTTAAATGGTATATCATATTTCCAATTGAGATATGGATTAAAATGAAGATGGTAAACCATTTGAAGAAATTTACAATATCCTCCATGAGCAATAGGATCTGATATATATTCTACATCATACTCATCTATCGCATTTTGAAACATAACCTTAAAATAGTCTCTAGGATAGCTAAAGACTACATAATGATAATCTATTTTATTATTTTTTTCCATAATAGTTTTATATTATTCTTTTCAGATTGAGAAAGTATGAAATTGCATGCAATAAACATCAGTACCAAGCAAAATGGAATTGACAAGAATAAAAGATTCCATCCAGTAAAATAGAATTTGAAAACTTCACCAAAACATACTAGCACCAAGGTTAAAAGCGTTATTGGTAATACAACATTCACAATATACCCTTTTATCTGAAAATCTATCAACTTTTTCATAAAGAACAATCCTATCAGCATATTTAAAACTCCCCTGGTAGCAATACGAGAATAAAGGACCTTTTCCGGTTGTATTCCTATAACCATAAGAGAAATGCTCAAAACCAAGTCTAATAAAAAACTACAAGACAGAGCTATTTGATATTTTCTTATTTTACCAGTTGCTGTAATTGCGCAATAATAGGATCCTGTTAATCCATCAAATAAGCTACACACCAGAATTAGTTGACAAAATTCAACTGTATATTTCGGTACATTTCCTAACCAAACTGTCAAAACTAGTGGCATATTAAATATCAAGACCACCACGGGTATCAAAATCAGGAGGTACGATAATTTTGACGTTGAAAATATAAGCTTCATAAAATAATCAAATTCCTTTGCTGCATACGACTTAATAATCTGAGGTCTAAATGAAGATTGAAAATTTCCGATAAATTGATTAACTGCAGCATACACTTGATTTGCAATACCTAAAGCAGCATTTGCTAAAACACCATAATAGACATTAATCAAAAAAGTGAAAGCTGATATTGTTGCCAAATTAGAAACACTTCCTAGTAAACTCCATCCAGAAAAAGATAGAATTTGTTTTATTATTTTCGCATTCCACGTTTTTTTTATTTTACTATATACAAAATGAATCTTACAGTATACAATATAAATTGCGAAAGAAATCAAAGAAACTCCAGCTAAGAGAAAACTATATAAGACCAACTTATCTCCAGAACTAAATGCAATAAGGAAGCATATTGACAATTTTAGAAATACTTCTATTATACTAACTAAAGCATAAAATGACATTTTCTCATTCGCAACGACTAGGGCTTCAAATGGTATTCTTAAAATACTTACTATAGTTGTAATAACAGAAAATTGAAAGACCCAATTTGCCGCATTTATACGATTCCCTACTTGAATATAATTATTAACAACGAAAAGCCCCACACTTTCACAAAGAAAAAGCACTAAAAAAGCAACTAATATTTGAACTAAGAATGAAATATTAAAAATCGTATTTATTTTACATGTATCATTTTTGCCAACTTCTATTGTAATAAATCTCTGTATCGCTTGAGTTAAAGATGTATTTAGAAATGAGAACAAAACTACTATTGAACCTACAATGTTATAAACACCATAGTCAGTTTCTCCCAATTCTTTCAATATTACCCTCGTAATATACAATGAAATAACAAGAACGATAAAGGTTCGGCAATACATTGCTCCCGTATTTTTAAGTAACCTTTTATTATTCTCTTGAATTTTTGATTCCATTTTTCACAATTAATTTAATACCTTCAATCGACGTCAAATTCTATCTATATGTTTTACCAAATCTTTTGCTCTACTATATTCCAGTGGAGTGCCTATATCTATCCATGTTCCATTTAGTGGATAGCGGATAACCTTCTTGCCTTGAGCGATAAGCTTCTCTATCAGATGAGTGGCATGGAAGAATGTGTCTTCAGGAATCTCAGCAAGGGCACGCTTCTTGATAAGATATATACCTGCATTGGCATAGTAATTATACTTCGGTTTCTCTATGAGTCCCTTGATGTTACGACCATCCAAATCAAGAATACCCAATTCTATACTAATATTATATGGAACAGCTGCTACCGACATTTCTGCATCATTCTGTTGAAAATGAAGAAAGAAATCTTCATAATCGATATTGGTAAAGAGATCTGAATTCATCACGAGGATGGTATCATTATAGAATGTATCAACAAACTTGATGCTACCAATAGTTCCTAAAAACTTTGGTTCACGGAAGGTACGAACCTGTACACCATCACGAGGAGTGGCAAAATGTTCCTCCAACTGCTCTGCAAGATAGTTAACAGTTACATCTATATGATTTACGCCATACGAAATCAAACGGTCTATGTTATGATCAATGATACATTTACCGCCAACTTCGAGCAATGGTTTCGGCGTCTTTTCTGTTAAAGGACGAAGGCGCTCTCCCTTTCCTCCAGCCATAAGAACAGCATCAATAGGAAGTCGAGTAATATACTTTTCAAGATTGACTATATCAACAATATGATTCACAGAATCAAGAATCGGAACCAACTTCATTCTCTTCAATTTCTGCTCATGAAGATGCTGTACATCATCATTAACTCCTTTACGAAGATAGTTAAAATCCTTGTGCATCACTTTTTCAATAGAGTCATTCACAGAAATACCTGCTATCAAAGCACGTCTAGAATCACCATCTGTCAATGTACCCACCATTTTGTCTTCGTCATCAACAACAAATAAGACCAACGGATCAGGCATTAAAGTATTTATAACTTTCAATGCAGATAATAGTAATTCTCGCTTATTTATAATATGTTTTGTATTCATCTTATTTCACTAAACCTTCATTTAACATCAGTTCTGCAACCTTCCAATCAAACATGGTGTCTAAATCAACAGAATGTATTTCATCCATAACATACTTACGAATCTTTGTCATACCAGCAAGTCCTTTCGCTTTTAATTGAGAAGGATTGATAACATACACTGCTCCGTTCTGTTGCCATACACAAGGAGCATCTTGTCGCCTCTCTATAGTTCCATCTCCTTTACTGATAGTAAGCAATCCATTATCATTATCTTCGAATCCATCATAGTAAGGATTGCACTTTGCAGGCATTACAGATGTTACCATATCAATACTTTCATCATAAAGTTTTGCTGCTTCTATAACATCTTCAGCTCTACGAAAAGGTGAGGTTACTTGAAGAAGTACTATCATATCAAAACGACAACCTTTCTCTTCATAAAAGTTAAGTGCATGCAAAAGAACACCATTTGTACCAGCATTATCTGTGGCAAGATAATCAGGTCGTTTAAATGGTACACTTAAGCCATATTTTTCTACTACCTTTATGATATCTTCATCATCTGTAGAAACACAGATATTATCATCTGTTGTGAATTTGCGTGCTGCATCGATTGCATAGCAAATCAAAGGTTTTCCTCCAAGTTCTTTTATATTTTTATGAGGTATACCCTTACTTCCACCTCTTGCAGGTATTATAACTAAAGGACGCATATTTAATTTATTTTAATTGGTTCATCAATATCGTAATCACGAAGAGCTTTTGTTCCCACAATCATATCCCAATGTGCTGCAGGAATTCCACTACCAGCACGTTTAATTGTCATATTGTTAGCTGTTAAGGTTTCCCCCTTACTAATAGGAATCTTTGCGACAATAGATTTGAGCACAACTTTTGAGATCTCCACTTCACTCGGATTAGGTCGCTTTATGCCATCACCTAAAGCAACCTCTATATTTCGAATACAAGCCACCATATATTTCAACTCATGCGGTTCAAGAGACGCTTTATGGTCAGGACCATCCATATTTCGATCAAGAGTAAAATGTTTCTCTATTATCTCCGCTCCCATCGCAACTGCTGCTATAGGAATCTCTGTACCCATAGTATGGTCGGAATATCCAACTGGACATTTGAAAGCCTCTTTCATTGTCTGCATTGCTCGAAGATTTACTTCATTTTTAGGACATGGATAATTTGTTGTACAATGAAGTAAGGATATCGAAGGAGCACCTGCAGCTATCAATGTGTCATAAGCCATTGCCACCTGAGCAAGTGTAGCCATACCCGTAGAGAGGATTATTGGCTTATGATAGGAAGCCATTTGTCGTAGATAAGGAATGTTGGTCACTTCACCAGAACCTATTTTTATAAGAGGTAAATGAAGCTCATTCATTAAAAAGGCAAGGCTATATTCCTCGTCTGGTGTAGATAGGAAATCTATTCCTATTTTATTGCAGTGTTCTTGTACCAATCGGAAATCTTCATAAGAGAGTTCCAATTTCTTCAACATGTCAAATTGACTTTCTTCTGCATCATTAGTATTCTCTGACTGATATGTGGCTTTCTCAGCTTTACGAGTAACTATTTTCTCTGTCTGCCAAGTCTGGAATTTCACGCAGTCTACTCCTGCTTCCTTGGCAGCATCACAAAGTTTAAGTGCGAGATCAAGTTGACCATTATGATTAACTCCAGCTTCTGCTATTATATATGTATGCATAATATCAATATTTATATTTTAAAAGAATGTGCTTCATCTTCTCCACCTTTTCAGGATTGGCAATCATCCAATCTGCACAAATATCATCATAAAGAGCCTGATTAAAAATCATCTTACCCAAGACAAATTGATATTCATGTTTTGAGAACTTACGCTTATATTGATATAAACTATTTTCCTCAGAACCATCTGTACCTCCTCCTAGATGTAATTGTTCAACACCTCGGTTAATCAACTCCTTTGCTGCTCCCCAAAGAAGGAAATTGTTAGGTGATAGTTTTAATGATGCCTTATCACTACCAGCAAGGTGATAATGCCCATATGGCAACTGGTAAAAGAATATAGCACCTGCTATTACTTTTCCCTCATGCTTTACTATTCCGAGAAAACGATTCTGAATAGTATCTTTGAGTTGTTCATAGTATTTAGGTTTGAAATAATAGAATCCATCTGCTTCAAGTTTATCCATTGTGGAATTGTATAGATCTTCGAACTCTTGAAGATATTTGAAGTCATTATCTACAACAAACTCTAATCCATTTTTTTCACCTTTCTTTATTACATTACGGTTCTTCGTATGGATTTCGTTCATCCAAGTAGCATCTACACCTCCTGTAAGATCAATAGCAATTGTCTTTCTATCATTAACTAATTGACCTACTTTGTGAAAACAATCCCAGTTCTCTAATAACGGATGGAAACGAGTAAAACCACAAACGTAATTATATTCACATGCCTCTGTTACCATTGCCTGAAGAGCTGCTGTCATAAACTCCTCACTATGATCATTTGAAATAGGACCGCCATAACCATAAGCTGTCTCAAAATCATAATACGTTTTCCCCTTGTATTCGAATTCTCTGCGCAAGAATGGGAACAACAAAATGCTTATGTCTTTCTGGAAAACAAAACAACAAGCTTTTTCACTCTCTGTTTCGTATAATCTTACATACTCCTCCCTGAAATACAAATCCTGCTGATTAGCAGGTATTGATTCAAGATATTGATTCCAATGTTCTGTAAATCCTATCATTTCAATGCTTTTTCTAATGTTGTAAGTATAAAATCCATTTCATTGTTAGTATACCTTTGATCTATGATTATTGACATCTCGTGTTCTGCCATTTCTGCACCTTTTTTTATATCCATACCTTCAAGTGACCAATGTACAGGGCAGAAAATGTTATTTTTAAACATCTGCTTACGCACATTATTTCTATCATCCAACCATATAGGAACGAATAAAGGTATACTGTCATCTGAAATAGGAATGATTGTATCTACTCCAAGTGTTTTAAGACCTTCAACTATCTGCTTTGCATTTCGTTGACGAATATAAGCAATACGCTGGAAGTCTACTTTCTTAATGATTTCTTGCGACATCTCGCTCATACCTTTTTCGATTTCATCGTCAATTTGCAATTCTCCTTTTTCGAAAAGATGAAGATAAATATCATCATCATAATATTCAGGTTTGCGAAGAGATTTTAGTATACTACCTGCAAGTTTATACTGATGAAATTTATTTGTATTTGATACTATCGTTAAATCATTATTCGTCTTGACAACTCCTCCATCAGGACAAGCAAAAGTCTTACGAAGACTAGTGAATTTATAATCAGCTATCAAATTCGACTTGTAAAACTCATAAAAAGCCTGTACATCATCCTCGATAACTACTACGTTCTTACTGATACCATGCACTAAAGAGATTTGTTCAGACAGATTCTTTAATCCGAAATAATTTATAAGCATAATAGCAGCCTTTTCGTCATTCTGCATCGGTAACTTGTCTGAATCTATTTCAAGTTGATTATTTAGTGGATAAAAAATAATATTCATACCACTTTTTTCAGCAGCAACAACAATAGACGAACATAGATAATCAGGCAGATAAACAGTAGTGATTCCATATCGTCTCTGAATATCAAGAAATATATAATACAGAGCTGAACGACCTGATGAGTATTTATACACACCTTCCATGCATCCATTATCGCTCTTTATATACTGAAGGTTTTGAAAATCTACATCAAACTCCCCTCCTATGATTTTACAAGTTTCCATTTAAATATTCCTCTATATGTTTAACTATCTTTTCTGAAGTATAACCATCACCATAATAGTTGTCTTTTATGCGAAGTGGATTATTCTCAATCACTTTCCAAGCACTATTTATCTCGTTAATATTATTGCTTACCTGATGGACATTTTGGCAAATATATCGACCAGTCTGACGATTGCCGATATTTATAACAGGTGTACCAAGACAAGGTGCTTCAACTATACCGCTTGAAGAATTTCCAAGTACTGCATAACATTCATTCATAAAACTGAGATAACGCATCTGTCCAAGAGAAGGATAAAGATGGTATTTTTCTGGATTACGTTTTTCTACTTCAGCCCAATATTCATTTATCTGATTGCCACCAAAGTCTGCATTTGCTTTTGATATGACAATAGAGGTATCTTTCATATTGTCTGTTAATGCTACTATATGCTTTGCCATCTGAAGGTTATATTCCAATGATTCATTTGTTTCCGGATGAAGGGTAACAAGAATCCATTTGTTTTCTATCGGAATACCTATATTATCTGACAGTTCTTGACGGGTCATTAAAGAGCACCTGCGGAAATTATCCAATCCTGGTTCACCGACGGCCCAAACATTTGCTTTGCTATTACGCATACGAATAATATTCTTAGCAGATTCTTCTACTCCAGGGAAATGAAGTGAAGACATCATTGTAACAGCATTACGAACTTCATTGTCTATAGCTCCTATTGTAATATCACCTCCCGAAATATGCGCTATTGGTATATTCATAACAAGAGCAGCACTACATATAGGCAATAACTCATAACGGTCTCCCAAAACAACAACAATGTCAGGCTGCAAATCTGCAAAGGTTTTTGCAAACCCAACACTGCATCTTCCCATAGATTCAACAATAGCCTTTTGGGAATTACTAACAAGCCCCATGTCAACTTTCGCAGAAATAGGATAACCATCTTCCTCAATACACTTATATGTGTAACCATGCTCAGCCATTAAGTGTGATCCAGTTACTATAAGTTGAAGTTCAAGATTTGGATTCTTATGAACACCATCTATGGTCCACCTGAGCAAACCATACTCTGAACGGGCTGCTGTTATTATACAGACTTTCTTCATCTTATTTCATATTAATTTATTGTGGAGAATATCGGATTCGAACCGATTACATCTTGTATGATACACAAGTGCACTATCCTATATAGCTAATCTCCAACCATTTTACTATATCATTTTTGTCAATTTATAAAACTTATGACTACCTCCTAAAAGTGGTAAGTTTCTTAATTCATACTCACCACTATTAATAAATTCAAGTTTAAGAAAGACTTTATTAGAAGCTATATTTTGTTCACTTACCCAAACTATATGTTCGTTCATACCAACTATTTTTCCATAACGATGAGCAAACTCAATAATTTGTGTACCATACCCTTTACTTGTTTGTGAGTAATCAACACCAAAAGAACTCTCTATTGTTTTATTGTCATCGTTAATATCACAATAACAATAGCCAACACACTGATTTTGCTCGTTATAGGCTAAGAACACAAAGCGTGTTTCAGAAGTCATACACCTCTCTACAAACTTGTAAAGATTATCAGATATGGGAGGGGTAATATGTCCAGACCATTTTACATTATTCTCATCACAACGAAGGCGATAAAAATCATTAAAGATTCTTGTCTGAACTGGAACAAAAAATAACTTATTCATATTGTCTTTTCTCTTATTTTACTTAATTCAAGTGGGCTGCAAGGGACTCGCACCCTTTGGTTATCGGACTATCCATTCATACCATTTTCATCATATCTAATCCCGATTTGGCCGCGAACAGCCCAGCCGATGAACCAACCCACCTTTCCAAATCGCAGAAACTGAATTTTTCCATATTATTTGAATTTTTAAGAAAGTTATAAATTGCAATTATTCCAAGCATAAATTGCGTAAAAGTACAAGCTGTAAAACCAAACAACAGGACAGATATTGAATCAATGACAATCAAGATCTAGTTAAATATTATCCAAACGAACAGAACTTGGGATATTCACTACTCTATCAGCAAACCAGATAGTGTTTTCCAAACCATCGTTCTCACAATTCTCAAACATTGGTAAGCGATTCATCAACTCCCAGATTGGGCGAGTCATCACTCCATTGTCATTGGTCTGGGTAAGGAAATCAATCTGTGCCTCCTTATCCTTCAAGATAACGGCATTGAGCCAATAGTTTGAAACTGTATTTGGAGAATCTACGAAGAACTCGATATCTGGTACATTCTTGAAGTACTCCTCATATTCAGCAGCAACCTTACGCTTGCTTGCTACATACTTGTCAATGTTCTCCAACTGGGCGCATCCCATAGCTGCATTGATATTTGGCATACGATAGTTGTAACCTACATGATCATGACGGAACTCCCAACGATGTGGAATCTTCGCCTGTGTAGTGATATGCTTTGCGTATGCACCCAACTCCTCATCATTAAAGAGCATCATGCCGCCGCCACCAGTAGTGATGGTCTTGTTACCATTGAAACTAATCGCACCTATCTTACCAAATGTACCAGTATGCTGTCCTTTGAATGTAGAACCAATACTCTCTGCCGCATCCTCTACAAGTTCGACATGCCACTCTTTACAGATAGCAGCAATCTCATCAATGCGGACAGGGTGACCAAATGAGTGCATAGGAACGCATGCCTTGACACGACGACCGGTATTCTTGTTATAGCAAGCCAAGTCGTCCTCTTCGAAAGCGAAATCCTTACTTTCTGGAAGTTCTCCCTTGCGAGCGTTCTTGCGAACCTCTGCATTCTTCTCAAGCCATGCCTTCAAAGAATCAGGAGAAAGACCCATTGTTGAACGATCCACATCGATGAATACCGCATGAGCACCAATATAGCTCAATGCATTGCAGGTTGCAATGAAAGTAAGAGCCTGGGTCAATACTTCATCATCTTGCTTTACACCTACGAGTAACAAGCTCATGTGAAGGGCATTGGTTCCACTAACACATACCACAGCCTTCTTGGCACCTGTGTATTTTGCCATATCCCCCTCGAAGCGATCCACAAACTTACCTACGGATGAAACGAAGGTTGTATCAATACACTCGTTGAGGTATTTCTTTTCATTACCTGCAAAAACAGGAACAGCCAATGGAGTAAACTCCTGGTTGCCATAAACTGACTTGATAAAGTCTATCGTTTTCTTAAAATCTGCCATTTTATTGAAAATTACATTTTTTGATCCAAGTTCTTACCTTTTTCCTCATGCTCGAAGTTAGGTATAAACTTCTTGATTGATGTCACGATTTCAGCCTTGGTGAAGTCTGGCTCTGCAAAGATACCTTCCAACTCATCAAAGAACTGGTTAATCTCTGGCATCGGACGACGGGTTGTCTCCTCAACGACACCGAGTGCAGAGAAACGAATCATGTTGATTTTCTCACCAGGAACATAGAATTCCTCGTAAGCTTTCTCGCCAGTAGTATCACTCTTGAAGTAAACAACAGGATAGTTATCACTCTCGTAATCCATATCTGCAGCATACTTCTTTGCCTCTGGATCATTCTTGCACTCCACCTTCTTGAAGCCTTCTGCCTTTACGAAGTCATCGCAGATAGATGAGAAGGTAAGCATCTGCTCTTCACCCAACTTAGGGAAGAATACCTCACCGCCATTACCAAGGATACAAGCCAACATGCAAATCTGACCAGACTCCTCAGGAGATACAAAATAGCGCTTCACATCAGATGGTGCAGCTAATGGCTGCTTCTTCTGCAAACGATGAATCCAGCCATCTGGCAAAGAACCATTGGAGAAAGCAACATTAGCAAAACGAGCAGTTGTTACTTTGAAGTGCTCATTATAAGCCATCACCAGATCTTCCATAATACGCTTGCTGGCTCCCATGATATTAACAGGATTAGCAGCTTTATCTGTAGAAACGCAGAAGAAATGCTTTGGTGGGAACACGCAAAGCAAATCCATCAGTTTCTTTGCCTTGATGTCATTATTCTCGATGAGTGCCTGAACACTATACTTATCTTTCTCTGAACGTACATGCTTATGGGCAGAGAAATTGGCTACAATGTCAAAGCCCTTCTCCTCACGGAAAATACGTTCGAAGATTGGGTCTGCAAAGTTGAGGGTGTAGCAACGGAACTCATCAGGTACATAAAGTCCTTCTGTGCTTCGCACATCACGAACCAATTCTGCCAATCCGTTCTCATTCAAGTCAACAACGACAACACTCTGTGGTTCAAAGCGAAGTACAGCCTTGATGAATGAAGAACCGATGGAACCGGCTCCACCAATTACACAAACTTTCTTGCCTTTGATTTCAGCAGAAAGTTTCTCCTTGTTTGCTTCGATATCCTGAGCAAACATACTCTTTTCACGATGGGTCACATACTGACCAATGAATTTACTGAGATTAAACATGATTTATATGTTTATATTTGTTGTCAAACTTTAGGATGTAGGCGGCACAACAAAAAATAGCTTATAAAAAAGCCTGTGATGCTTTGTCTACAAATAATATCTTGTGCGGTTTTCATTTCAGCTCCAAAGATTTCATAAAATGAGAACAAAATAATAATTATTTTGTTCCATTCAATTGAATTATACACTTCTCAAGAGAATCCACCCAATAAGGAACCTTTACACCAAAGGTCTCCTTGATGGTTCGCTTATCCAATACGGAATAAGCAGGACGGGTTACAGGAGAAGGATACTCCGAGCTATAACATGGCTGGATATCGCATTCCGTATGACCAGCGATTCGTGCAATCATCTGGGTGAAATCATACCAGGAGCAGACACCCTCATTTGAGAAATGATATACTCCAACATATTCATCCTTGCTCTGGGCAGCCTTTACCTTATCCAAAATAGTGATGATGGCATTCGCCAGATCGAGCGCGTAAGTAGGAGTACCGCACTGGTCGAAGACTACTTTCAACTGAGGCTTGGTTGCCGTCAGGTTGAGCATCGTCTTGCAGAAGTTCTTGCCAAACTCAGAATACAGCCAGGCCGTACGGATAATCACGTAATCACAGCCTGTAGCCATAATCTTCTGCTCACCATGAAGCTTCGTTGTACCATATACACCAGTAGGAGTTCCCTTCTGGTCAGGATTACATGGCACATTATAAGGTTCCTTACCAAAGACATAATCAGTAGAGATCTGGATGAGCAGGCCATCAACCTCCTTCATCGCCTTAGCCAGATTCTCAGGAGCATCCGCATTGAGTTTTTCTGCCAATGCAGCCAGTTTCTCATCAGTCTCGCAAGCATCCACATTGGTCCATGCCGCACAGTTCACAATGGCTTTCACATCATTCTCCTTCACCATCTTGCGGATGGCATTCATATCGGTAATATCAAGGTAAGTAGTTTCCAACCCTTCTACCTGATTGACATCGGTAAAGATATAATGATCTGTTGTATTTTGGCTAACGATACGTATCTCGTTACCGAGCTGCCCATTAGCACCAGTTACCAGTATGTTCATATTTTGCTTAAAGGGAGATAGATGAGTTTGAGAACAAGGCGAAAAGTAGCTCATAAAAAAATGCTCTTATTCTCTCCCTCACCTATCTTATATTTTAATATTCTAAATTCTTCTTTAATGTACCATCTGCTTCATCGAGTATTGAAAGCAGATACTTGCCATAGTCATTCTTCAACATTGGCTGAGCATTCTCTCTCAACTGTTCTACGGTAATCCAACCTTGGCGGTATGCAATTCCTTCCAGACAACCCACCTTCAAGCCCTGTCGCTTCTCCAAAACTTCGATAAAGGTAGATGCCTCTGAAAGGGAATCATGAGTTCCGGTATCAAGCCAGGCAAATCCTCTTGCCATAGTCTGCACCTTCAGCTCCTTATCTTTCAGGAACTCCTGGTTGACTGTTGTGATTTCCAATTCACCACGTGCAGATGGTTTGATATGCTTAGCTATTTCAACAACCTTGTTAGGATAGAAGTATAAACCTACCACAGCATAGTTGCTCTTTGGATGCTCAGGCTTCTCCTCAATGCTTAAGCAATTGCCTTGCTCATCAAACTCAGCAACTCCATATCGCTCTGGATCACTTACACGATAACCGAAGACGGTTGCCTTGTTATTCTGTTCAGCATCTACAACTGCTTGATGCAGCATCTGATTTAATCCTGCACCATAGAAGATATTATCGCCTAATACGAGGCAAGCAGAATCATTACCAATGAACTTCTCACCGATAATGAAGGCTTGGGCTAAGCCATCTGGTGATGGCTGCTCGGCATACTCGAACTTGACTCCGAACTGGCTTCCATCGCCTAAGAGGCGTTTGAAGCCAGGCAAATCAAATGGTGTTGAGATTATGAGTATCTCACGGATACCTGCCAACATCAGAACCGAGATAGGATAATATATCATCGGTTTATCAAAGATTGGAATCAGCTGCTTGCTGATGCCTTTGGTGATTGGGTACAAGCGTGTACCGCTACCACCTGCTAATACTATACCCTTCATTTCCTTTAATGTTTAGTGAGTAGTGTTTATATTTATTTGTATAAATCCACATTGACATCAAAAGGACTATCAAAATCCTTCAACATTGCATGCTTCGTATCTTTCTCTGAGAGATTGGCATATTCTGTTGGGATTTTCCAATCAATACCGAGGGATTCATCGAGGATAGAGATACCTCCATCAGCCTCTGGGTGATAGAAGTTATCACACTTGTATTGAAAGACGGCTGTTTCTGAGAGAACTGCGAAGCCATGGGCAAAGCCCTTTGGGATGAAGAACTGGACATGATTGTCTTCTGTCAGTTCTACAGCCACATGCTTGCCATAGGTTGGTGAGCCTTTGCGAATATCTACTGCTACATCGAGGACTCTACCCTTTACACAGCGCACCAATTTGCTCTGGGTATATGGTGGACGCTGGAAGTGCAGGCCTCGCATCACGCCATAGCTGCTCATTGACTCATTGTCTTGGCAGAAGTGAACACTGTGTCCCAGGATTGGGGCAACCTTCTCTTCAAACTCTCGCTCGCTGAAGCTCTCGAAGAAGTAGCCACGAGCGTCGCGGAAGAGGCGTGGCTCTACAATGAGTACGCCTTCTATTTCTGTTTTTATTATTTCCATACTATTCTTTAGAAAATCACTAAACACAACATATCCATTATTTGCCTATCAAACCATTCTGAGAATCATACTTCATACCATCTATTCTATCATCCTCATTCAAGGAATGGGCTAGTTCTATCGCATCTTCTTCTGAAAGACAATTCCCAACATGTTCATATTGTCTTGTTATTTCATTAAAACGAGCAACTTCATACTTACCATTTTCTTTTGGTTGCGCTACATATTTCTGTGCCATAATTCTTTTGCTTTTATATTAATTGGAATTTAAGAGTTTCTATATTAGTCTCTTCTGAATATATCTCTTGTATAAACCTTATCCTTCACATCATCCAAACAAGTATCATAGCGGTTGGCGATAATCGCATGGCTCTGCGTCTTGAATGCATCCATATCATTTACCACCTTGCTACCAAAGAAGGTTGTACCATCTTCTAGGGTTGGCTCATAGATAATGACCTCGGCGCCCTTTGCCTTAATACGCTTCATGATGCCCTGAATGGCAGACTGGCGGAAGTTGTCGCTGTTTGACTTCATGGTCAGGCGATAAACACCAATCACACAGTTGTGCTCCTTGCTAGCATCATAGCTATTGGCATCGGCATAGCTGTAATAGCCTGCCTTCTGGAGTACGGCATCAGCAATATAGTCCTTGCGGGTACGGTTGCTCTCTACGATAGCTTCAATCAGGTTCTCTGGAACATCGGCATAGTTTGCCAGGAGCTGCTTGGTATCCTTTGGCAAGCAATAACCACCATAGCCAAAACTTGGGTTGTTGTAATGGGTGCCGATTCGTGGGTCAAGACCTACGCCATCGATGATTGCCTTGGTATCGAGTCCCTTTACCTCTGCGTATGTATCCAACTCATTGAAGTAGCTTACTCGGAGTGCCAGATAGGTATTGGCGAAGAGCTTGACAGCCTCTGCTTCCTTCATGCCCATGAAGAGGGTATCGATGTTCTCCTTGATGGCACCTTCCTGGAGCAAAGCGGCGAAGGTCTTGGCTGCTTCCTTCAGCATCTCAACATTGGTTACTGACTTGATAGCCTCGTTCTCCTCTGCAAACTCAGGGCGATCGATAATCTTTGGATAGCCTACGATAATGCGGCTTGGGTAAAGGTTATCATAGAGAGCCTTGCTCTCACGAAGGAACTCCGGAGAGAAGAGAAGGTTGAACTTCTTCACACCCTTTTTGGCATACTTCAAGTAGAGGCTACGGGTGTAACCTACTGGGATGGTGCTCTTAATGACCATCACTGCATCTGGGTTTACCTCCAGAACCAGGTCGATGACTTCTTCTACATGGGTTGTATCGAAGTAGTTCTTCACTGGGTCGTAGTTGGTTGGTGCTGCAATCACTACGAAGTCTGCATCCTTATAGGCAGACTTGCCATCAAGGGTTGCAACAAGGTTCAATGGCTTTTCAGCCAAATACTTTTCGATGTAATCGTCCTGGATAGGAGAAATCTTATTGTTGAGTTTCTCCACCTTCTCTGGGATTACATCTACTGCTGTTACATGATGGTGCTGAGATAACAGGGTTGCTATGCTCAGACCTACGTAGCCTGTACCGGCTACTGCTACTTTTATATTCTTAAAATCATTCATAACTGATGACAACTTATTTATTTTCTTTATTTAACAAAATTAAATTCTATGCCCTCATTTCAATCAAGACCTGTTAACTATATTTTCTTAATTAATGAAAAATACTTATCATTAACTCGATATGTTACCGACCCACCAGCCTTCTTTTCCTCAAGCATGGATATCAAGTCATTATCAGAAAAACTCAACAGGACTTTTTCTTCTGTAGAAACCAAACGAAGCTGTTCTTTCTGAGCCGCCTCATTCAAATCTTCTCTTGTAAAAATGATACCAAAATTACCTGTTTGCTTATTCAGGTACTTTGTTGGAACGTATAATGCAGAAGGAGAAAGAGACTCTTGATAATTTTTGAAATCTACAACTATCAACATGGAGTTATATCGCTGTTGCAGTATCCCCCATATTGAATTTACGCCAAAAGGAGTATTATTGATTACAAGGTCCCGACGGCACAATCCGTCGTCTGTCGTAGATTGAAGCTCCGAGCTATAGTTTAGAAAATCATCCATGAAAAGATAATCAAAGATTTCCTTTCCCATCATTTCGTATTCAGTCCATGATTCTTTTCCACGAGCGCAATGCTTTAGACGTTGTATGAGCATATTTCCTTTGATGAAATTCGGGGCTTTTGAGTCTTCCACCTCCAATTCCGCCAAATGCTCCTTTATATATAAATGTAAAAGCTCATCACAGTTGTTATAATAGAACCCCCAACCCATATCTTGTATTGAACGATATTCAATCAGGTGATTCATTAAGTATTTTTGGATTTCCATATCAGGTCTTCTGGTAAAAACAAATCCCTTACACTTTAACAACTGTAGTTTACTTGCAATTGTATCAATGTTGAACGTATCGCCTATATCTAAATACCATAGTTTATCATCAATCATTATCGTATTACCTTCTTGTTTTTCAACTTTCTTCATTTTTACTCTTAACATGAAGATTAAATAGTCTAATAATTGTGAATCACTTGCCAAACTTACAAATATATCCTGTAGTTTTAAATGAATCTCTTTCAACTGATATTCATAATCATCCACAGGTTTATCTTCATTAAAACCAGCATAATAACCACCAGTCAGAGGATGCGTTAGACATTCGTAATTATGAAAACGATGAATGAAGTCTACATAATATGGATAAACTACTACATTGTTTGCTTCATCATCTCCATAATAATACACCAACTTTACTTCTCCCTTGGGCTTGTCTATAGATTTAGAAGCTACATAAATTCTAACACTCCCATTATATGCCTCAAAATAATTCTCTACTTTAGAATAATGTGTATGAATATAATTTCTATACTTATCTAAGGCTTCCTCATATTCACTTTGTATCTTGTGCAACAAAAAGACAGGAATCGGATTTTCGTGTCTATCAAATCGAGGAAAGCCTATCGACTTTACTTTTTTCTGATAAATAGTATATTCTTCAGCATCATTGAAACTACGAGCATCTGGATTCAGAATGAAATAGAAATAGTCATTAAAACTTCCTGCTCATTAAAGTCTACATCTTTAAGCCATGTTACAATTTCTTCATAAGGGAATTGAACACGGCACATTTCCAATCCTTGTTTATATTCGGCAGAATTGTAAATATTTGCAACCTCTGAAGAATACATTGTTCGAGCCAGAAATATATAAAGCGTTTGTGCTAAATGAACCTTACCAACCTGCCAATCATCAGTAAAGTCCAACAACATAGTCTCGAATGAAGTAGGTAAAAGACTCAATGGCATCAAGTGGTAAGTTCGTATCTGGAATAAAACAGCTACTAATTTATCACAATTATTTCTATAGACATCTTGTTCTCCTGAACAAGATATTTGATATAGAATCTTTATTAGCTCTATAAAAGCTAACCGTGAATTAATCAGATTTCCCATATTAATAGTCTCCATGAATTGAGTTAGTTGTATATCACCAATACAGCGTCCCCACTATATTTCAACATCGCTACACCAAAGAGAACCTGATGATTACAGAATGAGGCTTAGATTACTTTCTAAAGAATCTTAGGCTACTTAGCCTTGTTATCTTAAGATATTATTTGTAAGCTATCACTGTTCTTCTGCTTCAGCGTTCAGTTCATCACAAAAGGCCTGTGCATCTTCCTGGTTAAAAAAAGTTTCCTTAAGATACTCCACACTATTTGTTACCAAATTAACATAAAAGACTCTATAAATCCCATTCTGTTCTTCCACTAAGTATCTTTTCATGATAAATAATAATTAAAAAAATCGATTTCAATTAATAAAGTATTAATATTAACAATCATAAGAATATCCTTTATATATCCTTATTTGTATAAATCCACATTGATATCAAATGGAGTATCGAAGTCCTTCAACATCGCATGCTTCGTATCTTTCTCTGAGAGATTGGCATGTTCTGTTGGGATTTTCCAATCGATACCAAGGGTTTCATCGAGGATAGAGATACCTCCATCAGTTTCTGGATGATAGAAGTTATCACACTTGTATTGGAAGACGGCTGTTTCTGAGAGGACTGCGAAACCATGGGCAAAACCCTTTGGAATGAAGAACTGGCGATGATTGTCTTCTGTCAGTTCTACAGCCACATGCTTGCCATAGGTTGGTGAACCTTTGCGGATATCTACTGCTACATCAAGTACTCTACCTTTTACGCAGCGTACCAACTTGCTCTGGGTATATGGTGGGCGCTGGAAGTGCAAGCCTCGCATTACGCCATAGCTGCTCATAGACTCGTTGTCCTGGCAAAAGTGAACACTGTGTCCCAGGATTGGGGCAACCTTTTCTTCAAACTCTCGCTCGCTGAAGCTCTCGAAAAAGTAGCCACGAGCATCACGGAAGAGGCGTGGCTCTATAATGAGAACGCCTTCTATATCAGTTTTAATTATATTCATCGTTTCTAATATTCTAAATTCTTTTTTAATGTTTGATCTTTCTCTTCAAGTATTGAAAGGAGATACTTACCATAGTCATTCTTCAACATGGGCTGAGCATCCTCTCTCAACTGTTCTGCGGTAATCCAACCTTGTCGGTATGCGATTCCTTCAAGACAAGCCACCTTCAAACCCTGTCGCTTTTCTAAGACTTCAATAAAGGTGGATGCTTCAGAAAGAGAATCATGAGTTCCGGTATCGAGCCAGGCGAATCCTCTTGCCATAGTCTGTACCTTCAGCTGCTTATCCTTCAGAAACTCCTGGTTTACGGTGGTGATTTCCAACTCACCACGAGCGGATGGTTTGATATGCTTAGCTACATCTACCACCTTGTTAGGATAGAAGTATAAACCTACCACTGCATAGTTGCTCTTTGGATGCTGAGGCTTCTCTTCAATGCTCAGGCAATTGCCTTGATCATCAAACTCAGCCACTCCATATCGCTCCGGATCACTTACACGATAGCCAAAAACGGTTGCCTTGTCGTTCTGCTCAGCATCTGCCACTGCCTGATGCAACATCTGATTTAATCCTGCACCATAGAAGATATTATCGCCCAATACGAGGCAAGCAGAATCATTACCAATGAATTTCTCTCCGATAATGAAAGCTTGGGCTAAGCCATCTGGTGATGGCTGCTCTGCATACTCAAACTTCACACCGAACTGGCTTCCATCGCCTAAGAGGCGCTTGAAGCCTGGCAAATCAAATGGTGTTGAAATAATGAGTATCTCGCGGATACCTGCCAACATCAATACTGATATTGGGTAGTATATCATCGGTTTATCGAAGATTGGTATCAGCTGCTTACTGATTCCCTTGGTGATTGGGTACAAGCGTGTTCCGCTACCACCTGCTAATACTATTCCTTTCATGAAATGATATTAATTATTTTCCAAACTCTTTAATTCTCTGTTCTTCCTTTAAAGAGCAAACAAGCAGTTGTCCATTCTTCTCGGCAACGATAGCCATCCAAGCCTTGAACTACTACCTTGCTTTCATCGGCTGCATGAACCACGCAGTTCTTGCATTCATACA
>ENA-UERC01000487-UERC01000487.1-human-gut-metagenome-genome-assembly--contig:-NODE-487-length-29686-cov-4.883211_pt1 | contig 29686 bp, 14 predicted proteins | sample MGYA00242955_ERZ507955 | MGnify/ENA primary metagenome ERZ507955 (study PRJEB26167, sample SAMN06115394) | human gut metagenome | host: Homo sapiens | place: China:Hubei | collected 2016-04-27 | study... | reverse complement strand
TCTGGCGGTCTGCCTCAGCTTTGGCCTCCGCCTTTTCGGACGCCACTGCTGCGGCGGCTTCCTTATCGGCGTACAGCTTTTCAATGTCCGCCACCTCGTACTGCGCGCCGCAGTAGTCGCACTCCAGCTTGCCGGACGCGCCCACAAAGTGCAGCGGGCCGGTGCAGGCAGGGCATTTATAGTTGGTCACTTGGGATGCCATAATTTTCCTCCCTCTCACAGTCTGACCGGGGCGGCCTTACAGGGGCCGTCCGCAGTTCTGGCAGAACTTGCTGCCGTCATTTTCCAGCTTGGCGCCGCAGCTGGGGCAGAACGTGGGCCGGACGCCGGTGTCCTGCCGGGGCGCATAGTCCTGACGAGGGGCGTAATCCTGATTGGGCGCAGACTGCTGATAGCCGCCCTTCCCGGGGACGCCCAGATAGACGGAGCTGTCGAAGCCCAGGATCATGGTGAACACGGAGGGCAGGAAGATCAGGCCCACCGCAAAGCCGCCGCTCTTGCCGAAGGCCTTGGCCAGCTTGATGCAGGTCTGGATGCCCAGGACGATGTTGTAGATGGGGATCAGCAGCATCAAAAAGCGCCAGCCGCTGCCCCAGGTGATCTCGAAGAGGGTATAGACGTTGTAGAAGGGTACGATGGAGGCCCAGCCGGGCTTGCCCGCCTTCTTGAACAGCAGCCAGCAGGCCACGATGCCCGCCACGCCCAGCAGCAGGGAGAGGAAGCTGGCGAAGGGGCTGGGGGCCATCTGGTACTCATAATAATAGTAATCGATGAACTGCATGGTTTTCTCCTTTCACATGTCACACGGTGTCAGGGACGGGGATTGCCGCAGTTGGCGCAGAACTTGCCCTTGTTGACGCTGCCGCAGGAGCAGGTCCACTCGTCGGCAGGTCTGGGCTTGCCGCATTCGCCGCAGAATTTGCCGGTGTTCACCGCGCCGCAGGAGCACTTCCACTCCCCGGCGGGGGCGGGCTTGGGTGCGCCGCACTCGCCGCAGAACTTGCCGGTGTTGCCGGTATGGCCGCAGGAGCAGGTCCAGCCTGCGGGCTGGGACGCCGCCGGCTGGGCGGTCTGCTGCTGACCCATGGCGTACAGATCCTGGGCATTCATGCCGCCGGCCTGACCGGCCATGTTCATGCCCATGAACGCCATGGCCGCGCCGCCCTTGTTGGCCGCCGCCATCTTCATGGCGTCGCCCTGGCTGCCCACCAGGTGCGCCGCCGCACGGGTGGGGTCCATGAAGGCCGCGTTGCGCTGCAGTTCCTTGAGCATCTTCTCGTCTTCTTCATCGGCGGTGACACTGGACACGCCGAAGGACACGATCTCGATGCCCCGCAGGTCGCGCCACTTCTTGCTCAGCACCTCGTTGAGGGCGTCGGCCAGCTCCATGGTGTGGCCGGGCAGCTGGGAGTAACGGATGCCGGTCTCGCCGATCTTGGCGAAGGCGGGCTGGAGGGCCGTCAGCAGCTCGGTCTTGAGCTGGCTGTCCAGCCGGTCGCGGGTGTAGTCCTCGCTGACGTTGCCGCAGACGTTGGTGTAAAACAGCATGGGGTTGGAGACGCGGTAGCTGTACTCGCCGAAGCAGCGGATGCCCACGTCGATGTCGATGCCGGCCCGCTGGTCCACCACGCGGAAGGGCACGGGGCTGGGCGTGCCGTACTTATTGCCGATAAGCTCCTTGGTGTTGAAATAGTAGATGCGCTGATCCTTGGGGGCCTCGCCGCCGAAGGTGAAGCGGTTGGCCATGGTACCGAACATGTTCTTCAGGCCCTGGCCCAGACTGCCGCAAAACAGGGACGGCTCCGAGGACATGTCGTAGGTATACTCGCCGGTCTCGGCGCACATGTCCACGATCTTGCCCTGGTCCACGATGAGCATGCACTGGCCGTCCGCCACCGCGATGACGGAGCCGTCGGTGATGACGTTGTCATCGCCGTGACGGTTGCTGGAGCGTCGGGCGGTCTTTTTCTGCCCCTTTACCGCCAGCACGTTCTCGGGAATGGCGTCACAATAAAAATATTCCTTCCACTGGTCAGCCAGCGTACCGCCGACCGCGCCCATCGCCGCTCTGATAAGTCCCATAGTCTTTCTCCTTTTTCTGCAATTTGGGGGCGCTCCCCTGTTTCGCCCCGTTGGGTGCTTTTAGCATACCATAAAGCGTGTGCTTATGCAATCGCGGCGCGGTAAAAAAAACACCGCCGATCCCTGAGAGGACCGGCGGTGTGCCGCATCATGCGATGTCCGTCATGTCAAAGAGCCGCGTCTTGCCCTGCCGGAAGCGGTCGTAGGCCGTCAGGGCGTAGAAGCCCTGCTCCGTGGCCATGCCATCCGGCTTCGTCTGCCGGGCGCTGTGGCGAAAACCGCCGCCGGTGCAGGCAAAGGCACACAGGCCGTCCAACGGGGACGCGCCGTCCTTCAGGAAGCGCTCATCCGATGCGGGGTCGATGCCCAACGCCGTCAGGGCCACGATCACCTGCGCACAGGACTCGCTGTTGCTCTCGCCCCAGCTCATGAAGCCGCCGTCCGCCTGCTGGACCCCGGACAGATATGCCAGCGCCGCGTCAACTGCGGTCTTGACTTCAGCATCTTCCTGATAGGATGCCAGAGCCGTCAAAGCCATGGCGGTCATGTCCACGTCGGAAACGTCGCCCATCAGAGTCCAGCCGCCATCGGCGCACTGGGCGGACAGGATCTCCGCCACCAGGCCTTCGCGGGTGGTCTGCTCCTCGCCGTCGGCGCACTGCGGGATATCGTAAGCCCCGCAGTCCAGAGCGATCAGCGCCCAGATGGGGCCGTTGAGACCCTGGGCACGGACGAAGGTCATATCGCTCAGACCCGCCGTCAGGTCCACGCCCGCCACGTTGGCGGCATCGCAGCCTGCGGCCGTCAGGCCCAGGATGGTGCGGGAATTCTCGGTGGATTTTGCGTGGTGCAGCCGCACGGAGCCCGCCTGCTGCACGTAATCCTCCACGCTCCGCTCGTAGCTCCGGGCCGCCGTGTCGCTGAGCAGCCCCGCGCGGCTCAGGCCGATCACCGCCCACTCACCGCCGATGGAGCCCGCCGTGGGGGCGCCCTGCGTCTGGAGATAGGCCCCCGTCTCGCGGCAGGCCGTCTGCCACGGGGCCTCCGGCACAGGCTGCGCGCCGCAGGCGGGCAGCAGCACCAGCACTGCCAGCAGCAGGGCCGCTATACTCTGTTTCATCCGATCCCCTCCTTACAGGAATTCCACGTATTTCAGGCGCAGGCGCTGCCTTAGCCCCGCGTTGTGCCAGGTACGCCGCCAGATCTCGTCCTTCAGGCGCAGTACCCGACGGCGCTGCTCCTCCGTCATGGGCCGGCCCCGGAAGCGGGCCTCCTGCCACAGTCGGGCCGCCAGCAGGTAGTCCTCCCGCAGGTCCTGATCCATATAGGCCACATAGTCCTCCGGCGGGCAGTTCCGCGCCGCCATGCCCCGGGCACGGAGCACATCCATCGTATAGCGGAAGATGGCGTCGATGGCGGCCGCCGCGTCCGCGCCGAAAAACGACGCTTTCCGCTGCCGTGTCCGCCGCCGCTCCCGCAGGATACGGCCCAGCAGCACCGCCGCCAGTACCACGGCCAGTGATACCAGCAGCACCAGCAGTACGGTCATGCCATGCTTCAGCCAGAGCTCCCGCAGTGCCTCTGTCACGGGGTCCCGGGCGTCGGTGTCGTCCGGCTGCTCCGGTGTGTCCTCCAGCGGGGCCTGACCCACCAGACCGGAGATGCTCTGGTACCGCTCCGCCTTTTCCATGGCGGAGAAATAGGGAGGCGTGACCTCAAAGGGCAGCCAGCCAAGGCCGTCCTGATAGTACTCCACCCATGCGTGGGCACGGCTGCCGTCCACCGGCAGCGTCTGGCCCGCGGTCATATGGGCTGCATCGTCCTTTGTTACCAGAAAGCCCTCCACATAGCGGGCGGGGATGCCGTAGTAACGGAACATCAGGGCCGCCGCCGTGGCGTAGTGGACATCATAGCCGCTCTGGGTGCCGTCCAGAAACGTCAGGGCGAAATCGCCGCCGGTAATGGGAAGAACATTCTCCTCATAGGTGATGTAGGTGGTCAGATAGAACAGGATGTTCTGCTTGGCCCGCCGGTAATCGAAGTGTACCTGCCCCTCGTCTTTCTGATAGCCGCCCAGCTTCTCCTCCAGAAAGCCACGGATATCATCGGGGATGTCCGTATAGTGGTCGTAGACGAAGCGGTTATAGGCCGCCTCTGTATTCAGAAAGGCATTGGTCTGCTCCGTCTCCTCCAGCAGTGCCGCAGCAAGCCGCTGGTACTGGGTGATGATATTGTCGCTGGCGTGGAAGCTGTACGTCCGCTGCCCCCGCAGGCCGCTTGCCAGCAGGGTGCGGTCGCCGATCTGGGCTGCGTCCAGCACATCGCTGTCCGCCAGCAGCTCATAGGGCGCATAGAGATACTTCCCCGACGCGCCGACGTTCTGCACCGTCACGGTGTTGTCATAGCGCAGCACGTCCGACACACCGGCCTGCGCCGCTGTGGTCAGCTGGCTCTGGGCGTAAAATCCGTCCTGATGCAGCCAGTAAAAGGTATCCGCGTCCTCACTGAGGGTCTTACTGTCCAGCGTGCTCCAGCGGCTGTTGGCATACGTCTCGCCCACGAAGCCCCGGAGGTAGTAGGACGTGGGCTGGGTCATGGTGATCTCCAGCATGGCGTCCTCCGTGGTGCGGCGGGGGCCGATGCCGGTCATATCGCCCTCCGGCAGACCTGCGGCGGCGTTGCTGCCGTAGCGCAGGATATCCGCCCGTGCCGCTGTCCAGCGGGCGGCGGTATCCACGGCGGCAGGGTGGGCGGCGTCGCCGTTCCAGCAGCCCAGCGCCGTGACGCAGGCCAGCAGCAGCGCCGCAGGACGCAGCCACGCCCGCAGCGGGGCGGAGGACGCGTGCCGTCCGCCGAAGCGCACGGCGTAGAGCAAAAGCAGCGTCAAAGCCGCCAGCAGCAGCCACCATACGGCGGTCAGGGGCGCAAACAGCACCGCCGCCGCAGCCAGTACCAGCGCCATGGGCCAGAAGCGCAGGTCGCTGGGGCGGCGCACGCAGGCCATGCACCACAGGCCGCAGACCACGCCCAGCAGGCACAGTACCGCCGTCAGGCCCGCGGCGCCGTCGTCCTGCGCCAGAAAGCTGGTGTAATTGCGGGCGTGGAGCTGCTGCCACGTCTGCACCGCCGCGTCCAGCAGCTGGGCAAGACCGTTGGTCACAGTACCCGGCAGTGCCAGCACCGTCAGCAGGCAGCCCGCCATCCATGCTGCGTCAGGCAGCCACGAGAGGCGCGTGCCTTCCGTCAGACACACGGTGGCCGCCGCTAAAACGCCCAGCAGCACCGGCCACAGGGGCGATACCGGCAGGGAAAGCAGCGTGATGAGCAGGGTCATGAGCCCCGCCGTCAGAAGGGATGCGGTCAGAAGTCCGCCGAAGCGGGCGCCATTAAAGCGCAAGATAGATCCCCTCCTTACTTCGCAGCATGGCGGCCGAGACCGCCACGTGGGTCACGGGCGTACCGGAGGCGGTGGTCAGGTCCTCCGGCTCCGACCGCAGAGACAGCACCGCCGCGTGGGCGTAGTCCAGTCCCTGCGTCTCCGCCAGACGCCGTGTCACCGTCCGGGTGTCCGGCTCCGTCTCCGCCGACAGCAGGCCGGACAGGGCCTGCGTCAGTTCCTCCGTGTCGCCGATGGCACATAGCCGCGGCTCCATGGTCTCGCGGTCCAGCCACGCCGCCTGATGGGGCAGGCCCGCCTCGCATAAGGCCGCAGACACGGAGACAGCCGCCTCGCCCAGCGCCTCCCGCTCCTCCGGAGAGGGAGCGGTATCAGCGGTGTTGTCCAGCACCAGCAGAATGGCGTTGTTTACCGGAAGACCCAGCTGGCGCACCAGCAGGTGATCCGTCTTTTCCGACAGCTTCCAGTGAATGTTTTTGATCCGGTCGCCGGGCAGGTATTCCCGCAGGGCGAATGTCTCGCTGGGATCATTGCCGGGATGATACATGGAGTATTCGCTGCTGTCCATGTCGGGGCTCCGGCGCTCCGACACCGTCAGCTCCACCGGCCAGACATCCGGCAGCACCAGAGACGGGGCTGTCAGCCCCACCGGCTTCTTCGCCCCCACAAGACCGAACATGTCGTAGACCCGCAGGGCCGTCAGCGTCAGCTCCAGCTTGCCGCAGTGCCGGGGCCGGAGGGTACATACCGTCTGGGCCTTGGCGTGCCCTGCCGCAGGGAGGCAGGCTGCGGTATGCGTCACCTCGCCGGTCAGCAGATTCCGGCATTGGACGTCTGCCTGCACCCGCAGGCAGCTGAGAAGGCCGCTGTTTGCCACCGTTACCGTTACCGGCAGTTCCTCCCCCTTGCGGCAGGAGACAGCGGCGGACAGCTGGGCCGTCAGGCGCTTGCGCAGGGCGCAGGCCGCGGCGATCTCCGCCGCGGCGCAGAGCGCCGAGGCCAGCAGGATGCCGCCGGCCATATTGCCCACGCCCCGTGCCCACGCTGCCAGCCACAGCAGCAGCCATACAATAAAAACGATCCGATTTTTCGCCATCGCTCAGATGTGGTCGGGCCGCGGAACCTGCTGCACCACCTCTGCCAGCACGTCTTTGGCGGTGGTCTCGGCGATCCTGGCCTTGGGCGACAGGATGAGACGGTGGGCGCACACGTCGGCAAAGACGGCGGCCACATCATCGGGCAGCACGTAGTCACGGCCCGCCATGTAGGCGCGGCTCCTGCTGATGCGGCACACCGCCAGAGCGCCGCGAGGGCTGACGCCCAGCACCGTCAGCGGGTGGCTGCGGCTGGCCTCCGCCAGGCTGGTGACATACTCCAGCAGGGCGTCCGCCATGTGGACTGACTGGGCTTCCTTCTGCATAGCCAGCACCTCCGCGCAGGAGGACACGGTGGCCACCGCCTCCAGCGGGTCGCCGGTCTGGCGGTCACGGAGGATGTTCACTTGACTTGCAAAATCGGGATATCCCATCTCCAGCCGCACCATGAAGCGGTCCAGCTGGGCTTGAGGCAGCAGCTGCGTACCGGCAGAGCCTACCGGGTTCTGGGTGGCGATGACCACGAAGGGGTCCGGCAGCTTGTGGGTCTGGCCGTCCACGGTGACCTGACGCTCCTCCATCACCTCCAGCAGCGCCGACTGGGTCTTGCTGGAGGTGCGGTTGATCTCGTCGGCCAGCAGCAGGTTGGTCATGACTGCGCCGGGCTGATAGGCAAAGCTGCCGCTCTCCTTATGGTACATGGAGAAACCTACGATATCCGAGGGCAGCACGTCCGGCGTGAACTGGATACGCCCGTACTGCAAACCCAGCGCACGGCTGAAGGCCAGCGCCGTGGTGGTCTTGCCGGTGCCGGGCACGTCGTCCAGCAGCACATGGCCGCGGGAGAGGACCGTCATCATGATCTTTTCCAGCACATCGTCCTTACCGGCGATGACCTTTTTCACTTCATGCAGGATCTTTTCTACGCTGGTATTCATCTGCTTTTCTCCTCTTACCATTCTTTATAGTAGTTGCCGCTGGAAACGCCGTAATTGCCGTTGGCGCTGGAATAGCCGCCGATGTCCTTGCCCATGGCCAGCGTGTACCGCACGCGGATGACGCTGCCGTCCTGCGGCTTGCAGACGTTGAAGCCGTAGCCCGGATAGCTGCCGTTATAGGAATACATCCAGCCCGACCAGCGGTAGAAGTCTAATTCACCAAGACTGTCCATGGAGAAGGGTTGGGGATCCAGTCCCGCACCGTTCTCGTCCATGCCGTCGGCCATGATTAGCTCCATCAGTTCGGAATCGATGAAAAAGCCGCTGCAAATGCCGCTGCGCTGGATGGCGGACAGATAGCTGCCGCTGACGCTGACGGTGTAGCCGTTCTCCGTCAGCACCTGCTGCACCACGGTCCATGCGTCCGTGCCGCCGGGGACCGTCACCTCCGTGGGCGCCACCAGATAGCCGAGGCCCACGGTGGTGGCCTCCACGCTGACGGTAACGGTGACGGTGCCTTCCTCGTAGTACACCGTCCAGCTGCGGGTGACGGCGTAGCCGTCGCCATCGGTGGCGGTGATGGTGATGGTATTGGCCCCCACGTTGGAGAGGTAGGCGGTGTAACCGAACTGGTAGCCGGACTGGCTGATGGGTGCGGGCACCACCGTGCCGTTCACCGACACGGTGTAGTTGTTGGCGTAGAGCTGCTGGCCGTTGCAGCTGCGGCCATCCACCAGCACGATGAGGTCGGGCGTTTTCATGGTCAGACCGTTGGTCAGACCGATAACGGTGCCGTCCGCCTCCACCTGGGCGATGATGGTGGGCTGGCGGTCCTCCGGCGTGTCCTCCGCGCCGCGCTGGAAGTGCAGCTGGTATTTATAGGTCTTGCTCCGGCCCGTGGAATCCTTGTAGTCGATATACAGCATCCGGTCCTCACGGCCCATGTCCACGGTGTACCGGTCGTCGCTGTCCTGGGTCAGGGAGAAGGTGCCGGTGCTGTCGCTGACGCGGACGTTCGTGATGGCCTCCTTGCCGGTGCTCCGGATCAGCCGAAGCTGGAATTTGTACTGCTGGCTGTCCACCGTCACCTTTTCAAAGGAAGCAGAACTCTGTGCCGTATTGTCGTCAATGACGGTATCGGAAATACTGGTTATGATCCGGAAGGCATTGGCGTTGTAGATGATGGTATAGGTCACATCGGCGGTGGAGGACTGATAGCTTGCCTTGACGCGGATGCGGTTCTCGCCGGAGTTCAGGTCGGCGGTGTAGCTGCCGCCGCTGCCGGCGAGGGTCCTGCCGTTGAGCTCCACGGACTGCACCGGATAGGTGCTGCCGTCCCGCTCGGCGCAGGCGGTAAAGGTCAGCGCGCCCTCCGACACGGTGCCAAGCTCGCCCAGCTGCCGCCCGTCCGAGGTGCGCTTCGCCACGATGATAAGCTCCCCGGGCTGGGCGTAGCAGACGGTGTAGCTGCGGGTGGCGCGGACGGTGCCGCCGTCCTCCCGATAGTCCGCGCTGACAACGATGGTATTGGCTCCCGCCGCCAGATGCACCGTCACGGAGGTGGTCTGTGCGGCATAGCGCAGCTCCCTGCCGTTGACGGTGACGGCGAGGCCGATGGGCTCCCGCTGCGGCTGGTGGGTGATGGTAAAGGGATAGGTCTCCTCCGCCGTGGTCTCGCCGTCGATGATGCTGGTGGTAAAATACAGCGCGGCATCCGGTGCCTCCGGTACGGTAACGTCCCCCGGCGCGGCGTGGTCCGGTGTCTGTCCGCCGGAGCCGCCGCCGTTATCCGCGATGTCCAGCAGGTCGCCGATGCCGTCCCGCCCGTCCGAGGACGCGGTGTCGCTGTCCACGGGGGGCGCGTCCGGCGTGGGGGTATCGTCAGGCTGCGCGCTTTCCGGTGCGTCCGGCTGATCCGGCGGCGTCTCGTCCTCAGGGACCTCCGCGTCGTTGGCGCTGTCCATGGCCGTCACGCGGTCGCCGTCGTACAGCACCTCCCCGGGTGAGTACAGCATGCGGGATGCCGCCCGGGCATCCTCCCGTGGGGCATGGCCGGTCTGAAGCCGCGTCACGCACAGCACCGCCGCCATACACAGCAGTATGGCCATGGCGGTCTGCATCACGCCTCCCAGTCTCTTTTTCACGCTTCACGCTCCTTCTGCAACCGCCGCAGGAGGGGAGCGGCACGAGACCTCCCCCTCCTGCGGGACTTACGCTTTGTTTTTCTTTTCGGTGCGCCGCACCGCCGCCAGCCAGCGGAGGATCAACGCGATCGCCGCCGCAGACGCCAGGATGCCGCCGCCCAGCCACACAAGGCTCCAGTCAAAGGGCTGCGCCTGCTCCGACCGGGTCTGGTCTGTGGGCTGCATCCGGTCCGCAGGCTTCACGCCGTCGGACATTGTCTCGTCGGCGGAGGGTGTTTCCCCGCCGTTCTCCGCGCTCTGGGCCAGCAGCTGCCGGTACTGGGCGGCGGCAGTCTCCATCTGCTGCACCAGCTTGGCGTCCACCAGCTGCTTCTGCTCCGCCGTCAGGGCGTCGTAGGCCTCCTGAGCCTTGCGGATGGCATCGCCGCTGTCTGCCGTCACCGTGCCGATGGCAGAGATGAGGCTCTCCGCCGCCTTGGCCGCGGCGTAATTGCTCTCGTAGGTGCGGTAGGCCGTCTCGCCCTCCTGCAGCGATGCGTAGTTGGGCACCAGCGCCTTCTGCGATGCCGTCAGGGCGTTGTAGGCCGTGCGGGCACGCTGCAGGCGGGTCTTGGCTGCAGCCGCCTCGGTGGGGGGCATGACGGGTTTGACCGTGCCGATGGAGGAGATCAGCACCTCCACGCTGCCGCCGCAGTAGTGGTCCAGCGCCTTGGCCGCGCTGTCCCGATCCACGCTGCGCTCCAACTCCTGCCGGACACTGTCTGCCAGACGCTCCAGCCGCTGGGCCACGTCGGCGTAGGACGCTTTGTCGTTCTTCAGCCAGGTGTCCAGCTGCTCCGACGCCCTGGTGTAGACCGCCAGCAGCAGCTGGGCGCGGCTGACGCCCGCCACCTGCTCCGCAGGCAGCAGCGCCAGCTGCTCCCGGGTCAGGCCCTTTACGGCCTCCGATGTCTGGGTCAACACCTCCGACGCTTTGTGCAGCTGGCCCAGTGTGGTCGTACCCTCGGTGAAGGCCAGCTTGTCCAGCAGCAGCCGGGCCACCCCTGCGGCGTAGCCGTTGAGGGCGGCGGTCATGCCCGATGCGTCGGCGCAATCGCCCAGCTGGCTGCGGATATCCGCCGCCAGACGGCCGATGCCGGACTTCACGGCGGTGTATTTCGCCTTGTCGGCGCTCTCCCACTGCCGCAGCAGGTCCAAATTCTGTTCGTAGGCCGTTACCAGCACCTGCGCATCGGTGATGGCCCTGCCGTTGACCACCAGCCGCTTCTGGGCGGCGGTGAGGGCGTCATAGACCTGACGCACCTCCGGCAGCGCGGCGGCCAGCTCCCGCATAGCCGCGCCGGACTTCACCCGCGCCGCGATCAGCAGGTCCGCCACACCGGCAGAAAACCGATCCAGCTCCGTGTCCGTATCCGCGGACTTGGTACAGGCCTCGATGGCGGCCTTTTGTGTTTCATACAGCTTGTTCAGCTGTTCTGCAATATCCTTATAATTCTTCTTTGCGCTGCCATACAGCTTATCCAGCTGCTTCTGGGCGGCTTCCTTTGCTGCCGCCAGCAGGTCGTCCGCGCTCATGCGCGCCAGCACCTTTTCATAGGCGGCAGTCATTTCTGCTGTGGTCTTGGCGGTGCGGATGGTCTCCGCCGTCTCTGTCAGCAGCTTTTCGATCTCCTGGCATTGGGCCACGGTGGCGATAGGCTTGATCTCCCGCTCATAGCGGTCGTTCAGATAGCTGACCACCTCTTCGCGGCTCTGCTGCTCCAGAAGCTGCCAGTCAAACAGGGGATAGCCGCTGTTGACGCCGCCGATGCTGTCCACCAGCCCGTCAAACAGCGTATCCGCCGTCAGCACCGTACTCTCGCGGACGCTGTCTCCCTGGCTGCACTTCCAGCCCATGACGTAGCGGCACGCGCCCTTGCGCACCGTCAGTCCCGTGTAGTACCGGCCGTCCAGCGGGTAGCCCGCCAGCGCGCCCACCCGAACGGTGGCCGTGCCCACCAGCAGGCCGCCTGCGTTGTAGCAGTTCTCCAGCGTCAGGCCCCGGCAGCCGTACTGAGCGTTGGCGGAGTATTCGCCGCGCTCGCCGCCCAGAATGCCGCCCACGATGGTGCTGCCCGCCACACTGCCGGTGTTGTAGCAGCTGCGGACCGTTACGGTCCCCGCCGCGGCAAGTCCCAGGACGCCGCCGGTGCCGCCCTTGTTCAGCAGCACCGCCGCAGTATCGTTGGACACCGCGCCCTGATTGGCGCACTGGAACAGCGTCACCTCCGTGCCGCTGCTGCCCGCGCTTCCCACGATGCCGCCCACGCCTGCGGCGCGGCCTGCGTAGACCTCGCCGGCGTTGACGCAGCGCTCCAGTCGTGCGCCGGCGCTGATAAAGCCCACGATGCCGGCCTGCCCGCCGTCGCCGCCGGAGCCGCCCAGATAGCAGGCGCCGGGCGCGAAGGCAGTGTAGACCCGCCCCTCGCTGCGGCAGTCGGTGAGCGTGTGGCTGCCGCTGCCGCTGAGGCGGCCCACCAGACCGCCCACGGCGGCGCGCTGCGCCTTCTGGTCGTTGGCAAAGGACACGGAGACATCCACCTGCGACACGCAGTTACTGATGGTGACGCCGATGCCCTCGCCGCTGCCCAGCAGGCCGCCGATGAGGTAGCCCGCCGTGTCGCCGTCGTAGGAACGGACGCCGGTGAGCTCGATGCTGCCCCGCACCGTCAGGTTCCGGATCACCGCGTCCTGCGCCACGCCGAACAGGCCCAGCTTCTGCCGCCCGCCCAACGAAGTGATGTACAGGCCGGACACGGTGTGTCCCCGGCCGTCAAAGGTGCCGGTATAGGGCCGCTGGCTGCCGCTGCTGCGCGTGCCGATCACCGGCCACTGGCAATAGCCCAGATCCACGTCCGCCGTCAGCACGGCGCTGAATCCGCCGCTCTCCGTCTGGTTGTTCACCGCATAGGCCAGCCACGCCAGCTCCTGCGCCGTGCCGATCTGGTAGGGATCGGCCTCCGTTCCGCTGCCGTGGGGCCGGCTGGCGGTGATGCCGTCCCAGCCGTTTTCCGCCCGGGAGGACTCCAGCAGCTTCTTCAGCTTGCCGGCGGCGGCGGTGTACGCCTGCTCGATGGCGGCAAGGCCCTCCTTCCGGGCCTGCTGGATGGCGGTATAGTCGGTAAGGCTGTCCAGCTCCACCGCAGCGGCCTCCCGGATGGATGTCACGCCCCGCTCCAGCGCCTGGGTCAGCAGCTGCCGCCGTGTCTCGTCGAAACCGCTGATGTCGTCCAGCTGCGCCGTCAGGGCCGCGATGCGCTGCTGCGCCAGATCATCCAGAGCCTGCCGCGCCTCATCGCGTGTCTTTTGCAGGGCTGCGGCTGCCGCCGCGTCCATGTCCGGCGCAGTATCACCCTCCGTGAAGCCTGCGGTCAGGTCCGCCAGCGCCTTGCGGGCGTCGGCGTAGATGGCGTCCACCTCCTCCACGGAGGAGGCGCTGTCCAACTTGGCCCGCCAGCTCTCATAGGCGGCCAGCGCCGCGGCCATATCGTCCTGCGTATAGTTCCTGTTGTAGACGTAGGTATTGTAGAGGTCCTGCTGCCGCTTGGCCTGATAGGTGGTGATTCTGGTCAGCAGGCCGTTGTCGCCCAGATATTTCAGTCGGATATTGCTGATGTCCGCGATGGTAGCGGCGCCGGCGATCTCCGTCTCCGCCGCCGCCAGCAGGGCATCCGCCTCCGCCTGCTCCGCCGCCGCGTACACGCGGCTTCCGGCGTAAGCGCGCAGGTCCTCCAGCAGCTGTTGGCCGCTGGCATCCGTGCCGGTGAGGACGGCGTCCAGCTGCTCCTGACACTCCCGCAGCAGCGTCTCTGTCTCGCCGCTGTCTGCGGCGGACTCGATGCGCTCCAGATAGGACAGGATCACGCCGTTATAGAGGATACTCTGGTCCCTGCCGTAGGCGGCGTAGCCCTCATCGCCGGCCTCGGGCCGGATGAGCTTCGCCAGCAGCGTCACCGCAGCGCTGACCTTGTCCCAGCGGTCACCGCCGGTGATGTCATAGGCCGGTGTCACCGTGGACACCCGCGCCGCGTCGTGGCTGGCGGTGACCGCCATGTCCACCACGCCCCACAGCGTGTTGCCGGAGGCGCTCTGCACATGGCTGAGAACGCCGCCGTGCCACTCACCCACGATGCCGCCCACGCCCTGAGACGTGGTGCCGCCGTTGTCCGTCACCGTGCCGGTGTTGTAGGCGCAGGACAGGGTGCAGGGGCCGGTGAGGCCCGTATCATCGGCGGTGTCGATGTATCCCACGATCCCGCCTGCGCCGTAGCCCAGAGCGGGGGAGCCATCGGCGGTGACATCGGCGTAGCTTCCCACGTTCCGGATGGTCACGTCCAGCACGTTTCCGGAGATGTAGTCCGCCCCGCAGACCCAGCCCACGACGCCGCCCACGCGGCTCTCGCCGTCCACAGCGCCCTGATTCTCGCACAGGCGCACCTGGGCGTAGTCCGTCAGCAGGCCCACGATGCCGCCCACGCCGCGGCTGCCAGTGACGGCGCCGTAGTTGGTGCAGTAGCGGATGACGGCTCCCTTCTGGGCCACGCCCGCGATACCGCCGATGTAGTTGATGTTCCTGCGGCCGCCCACGGCGCCGTAGCTGCCGCAGCTGTCCACCACGGCCTGCGCCGACGCCTTGCCCACGATGCCCCCGGCCACCGCGCTGTAACTGGTGCGGTCATTGGTGACGTACACCGTGGAGAAGCACTGAAAGATAATGCCCATACTGTATCCGGCGATGCCGCCCGCACCCACGCTGGAGATCTTGTTGCCCTGAGCGGCGGTGATGGCGATGGTGCCCGCCGTACACAGGCGCTGCACCGTGCCGGACATGCCGATGACGCCGAACAGTCCGGCGTAGGCGGCGCTCTCCGCCCGCAGGCCGTGGACGACGCTGTTGCCGCCGTCAAACGTCCCCTGATAGCTCTTGCCGCCGGTGCTGCCGATGGGCGTCCAGACATAGCCGTTCAGGTCGATGTCCGAGGCCAGACGGGCACACAGCGTCCGCTGGCCGCCGTTGACCTGGTCTGCGAACCACGCCAGCTCCGCGGCAGTGGTAATGCGATAGGGGTCCTCCGCCGTGCCGCTGCCCTCCGCAGGCCGGGTACGGGACGTGCCGTCCCACTTGTCCCCCTGCGGCACGCGATTATCCGCCACAGTGGGATCCACGCCCTCCGCCGTCTGTTGGGCGGAGGCCGCGAAGGCATCCTCCAGCGTCTGAGCGTCCGCCATGGTATGGCAGTCCTTCAGCGCTGTCAGCGCCGTGGTCAGCTGCCGGACCAGCGTCTGGCGGGCTGTGTCCAGCTGTTCCCGCCCCTCTGCCGTGCGCTTCAGCCACACGCCGCGGCTGGCCTCGGCAAAGGCGGATGCCTTGTCCTCGATCTGCTGTAAATATGTCTCATACGTTGTCTGGAGCCGCTGGATCACCGCCTGCCGTTCCTGTTCCGACAGGGTGGTGTAGGTCTGGGCCTTGACGGGCACCTCCGCCATGGCCGCGGCCAGCACCGTCAGCAGCGGCAGCTCCTCTGCCGACACAGCTGCGTCCACAGCGGCCAGCGCGCCCTGATAGAGCTTGGTCAACGCCGCCCAGCTCTCCGGCTCATAGGCCGTCTCGCTGTATTGGCTCCATAGCTGGGCCAACTGGGTGCGCAGCGTCTCCTTCTCCTGCTCTATTGCGGCAGACGGCGTCTGGGGCTGGGTCAGCTCCCAGCGCAGCATGGGCCAGCCGCCATTCTCCGCCGTCAGCAGAAAGCCGTTGGCATCGTCCTCCGCCGCGCCCTCATTCAAAGCCGCCAGCACCGCGGCGGCATCCGTCTCCTCGAACCGCCCACCGGCAGGGACAGCGTCCGTTCCGAACGCCTTGCCCGACCAGAACAGCGCCTTGCTCTCCGCGCTGAACGTACCTTCACCGCACAGTGCGCCGGCCTTCTCCGCGCTGACGGTCCGCAGCTCGCCCCAGTTTTCCGGTGCTGCCGCGTCCTCTGCGGCAGGCCGCAGGGCGGCATAGCCGTACGACGCGGTGCAGTCCGCCTGCTCCGCGATCTGTCCCACAAAACCGCCGGCGCACAGGCCACCCAGCACGTCGCCGTACTGATAGCACCGCGTCAGCGTCATGCTGCCGCCGTCGAGGCTGCCCACAAGGCCGCCGGCCGCGGCGCTGTCCAGCGCCTTTACCACGCCGGCGCCGGCGCAGCCCGTCATGGTCAGCGTACCGCCGGTGACGCGGCCCACAAAGCCGCCCACGCTGCCGCCGGACACCTCCGACTGCACCGCCGCCTCACTGCGGCAGCCGCCGATAGCCGTGTCGCCGGAAACCGTACCGGCCAGTGCGCCCAGGCTTCGGACACCGCTGTCCTCCGCCGCGGTCAGTTCGCCCCGCAGACGGAGGTCTTTTACCGCCGCGCCGTCCAGCTCTCCGAATAGGCCCCATGCCCCGACCGGTCCACCGGCCGAGGCATGAAGATCTATGGTGATGATATGGTGGGCGCCGTCGAAGCTGCCGGTGAATGTCCTGCCGTAGGGCTCGTCCACCGTGATGTCCGCTTCCAGACGGTAATTCCCGTCCGGCGCCATGGCGGCAAACTCCGCCGCCGTGGTGATAACTGCCGCCTGCGCCTCCGCCTCCGGTGAGACCGCCTGCGCCGTCACCGGCAGCAGGCTCGCCGTCATGACAAAGGCCAGCAGCAGGGCTGTGATCCGTTTTCTCATCTGCACCCTCATTCTATTTCCGCGGTTACTGCCACTTGACGTACAGCGTCATGCTCTTTTCCACCGTGTCGCTGTCGAAGCTCCAGAGCTTGGTGCAGGCCTGATCCGCGAACCAGCCGCCGAAGGCCGCGCCCTCCTTCACAGGCAGCATGGGAGGCGTCAGCTTTTCGCCGCGGCGCACCTTGCGGCTGTCGATGGCGGTGCCGCCGAAGGTCTCAAACCTCACGGTCCGGCGGCGCAGCAGCAGGAACAGCACCAGCAGGAGCAGCAGCGCGCCCAGCGCGATCCACACCCACACCGGCACCTGACCGCCGCCGTTTTCGTCCACCGGCGCGATGGCCGTGCCGTCCGTCCATCTGGCGTACAGCGTCATGCTGGCCGTCACCGTGTCGCGGTCAAAGTCCCAGGGCCGGGTCATGTCGAAATCGGTATACCAGCCCTCCAGCACAAAGCCCTCCTTGGTGGGGTCCTCGGGCCGGGTCACGTATTGGCCCCGCTTGACCACCTGCTCCGGCACGAAGGAGCCGCCGTTGCTCTCGAATTTCACGGTGCAGTCGTCCGTCACCACCACGGTGACGTCCCGGGCCTCGGCGGCATAGCTGTCCATACCGTCGGCGGTGGACACCAGATTCTCCGTGTTCCGGATGACGGAGGAGCCGGAGGTCCCGATGACCCTCAGCTGGAACGTGCCGATCATGGTGCTGGCGTTCCAGTCCTCGCCGCCGCCGAAGGACACGAAGTTCATGTAGAACGCCCGCAGGCCGCCGCGCAGGGAGATGTCCGTGGTCTCGATGGCCGCCGCCGACATGGCACTATTGGGCACCAGCTCGAAGAACGCGGGATCGTAGCAGATCTCGTCCTGCATGGCGTACATGGTGTAGCCCTCGTCCTTGTCGGTGCGCTTCAGTGTCAGCAGCACCGTCACGATGTCGCCGGCGGCGGCATGCTTGGTGTCGCTGCCATCGATGGACAACTCGAATAGGTAGGGCTTGCTGCTGTCCACCGCGTAGGCGGGGACGACGACCGCCGCCAGCAGCGTCAGCGCCGCCAGCAGGGCGCAGAATACTTTCTTCATCTTATTTTCTCCTCCTGTTTTGTTCAGAAACCCGTTTCCATTTCCCATACGACGCGGGATATGAGCCACAGAAACATGCCTCCGAAAAACGGGCTGTCTCCCCTGCCCCCTTGGGGCAGGGGAGATCCTGTGCAGCACACGGCCCGTGATGCGGTTTACTTATCAGAAGAGAACAGTGCCTCTTGCGATGGCGCTGGCATCCAAAGAGTTCACCTGCTTATCGCCGTTGATATCCGCGCTGAGGAACATCTTCATCTCCACCACGTCGAAGCTGTCATACTTGGCGTTGTAGATGTTGTATACCAGCTGGGCGTCGTTGATGTCGGCAGTACCGGTGTAGTTCACATCGTTGTTGGACTTGTAGCTCTTGGCCTCGCCGGTCACCAGCGTGATGTGGTTCTTCACATCGGCCAACAGGGTGTCAGCATCGCTCTCGGAGAACACCAGCCAGGAATAGGCGGAGTTATAACGGCCGGACATGTCGGTATACATGTTGGAGCCGTCGTAGGCGGGGACCTTGCCCTCGCCCAGAGTCTCGCCGCTCTTCACGTTGGCCAGGATCAGGAACACGGACTTGCCGCCGTCCACCTTCACGTACTCATAGACGCTGAAGTCGAACTTATCCAGCGGGGAGATCTTGCTGACGGTGATGGAGATGTCATCACCGGTGATGTACTTGCCCGCAATGGTGTAGGTGCCGTCGCCGTTGTCGGTCACGGGCACGGTCTCACCGGACTCGGTGTACTTGGCGGAGACGGTGTACTCATAGTCGGCATCCTTCGTGAGGGTGAAGGTGAAGTCCTGACCGACGGGAGCGCTGCGGGAGACCTCGCCCACCAGATCGTCGGTGCTGCCGGTAAAGGTGATCTGAGAGGCCTCCTTGGTGCGGGTCACGGTGACCACCGTGTCGCCCAGGATCTTGTCGCCGGGGATGGTGTACTCCGTGCCGGCCTCGTTGACGGTGCAGGTGATCTCCTGGCCGCCGATGGCGACCTTCACGGTGTAGGCATAGCCGTCCTTCTTATTCAGGGTGAAGGTGTAGTCAGCCTTGTAGTCGAGCACCTGCTGCGGCAGGGTCACGTCCTCGGCGCCGCTGCCGGTCTTGGTGATGTTGTAGCTGTGGTAGGAGACATACAGTTCGATGTCGCCGGTGACGTGCTGGGCGGGGATGATGAAGGTGTTCTCATACGCATCCCACGAAGCGGTGTAGTCTTTGCCGCCGACCTTATAGTGGACGTCCAGACCCTTGACCACATAGCCCTCCTGCATGTTGATGATGAAGTCCTTGCCGGCCTCGGCGGTGGGCTCATACCGCAGCTCCTGCTCCGCGCCGCTGACCTTGTAGGTGGGGGTGCCGATCTGGATAAACAGGTCACCCTTGACGGTGGCCTGAGGGGCGTCCTGCACGTTGGCGTTGTCCTGCAGGTCCACGCGGGCCTCGGTCAGCTGGAAGTTGGCGACACCCACGGCGTTGCAGTCAAAGACCGCCATGAAGAACGTACCGTTGGCGTTGCCGCACTTCACGCTGTCGCCGTAGCGGCTGATGGTCACGACGCCGTTGGTCTTGTCGTCGTAGACCTCGCTGGCCTGCAGGCCGAACTGCTGCATATTAAAGAAGGACACGTACCTGGGATCGTACTTGATCTTGACGGTGGCGGCATTCCAGGTGGTGACGGACGCCTCGCTGCTGGTGATGTAGACGGGCAGGGTCAAGGTCTGACCCACCTCGCGCTGGGTGTACCACGTGGACAGCTCGGCGGTGTAGCCGGTGGCAGTGGTCTTTTCCTTGACGGTCAGGGTCAGGGTGCTGTCGTGCTGGCCCTTGGTCAGCACTGCGTCCTGCCCATAATTCTTATCGGCCATAACACCCACGACCTTCAGCTCATACTTGCCGGCGGCGGTGTTGGCGGGGATCTCCACCGTGTAGGTGGCGAACTTACTCACGCTTTTATCCTCGGCATCCTTGCTGGTCCAACCCATCTGGCCGTTGGCGAGGTTATAGTCCGCGGCGGTCAGGGCAGCGTTGGGGTCGTCGTTCTCGATGTTGGTGATGGTCCAGCCCTTGGGCACCTCCAGCTTCACCTCATAGTTGGAGACGGTCACGGCGGACGCGGGCGCCACCGTCACCCGAACGGTCTGGGCGGAGGCGCTCTTCTCCAGCTCCGTGGCGCTCAGCGCGGAGTTGACCTTGACCTCGTCTGCGGCCAGTGCGTTGACGCACAGGGAGCAGAGCATGACCAGCGCCAAAAGCATGGACAGGGATCTCTTTGCGATGTGCTTCATGTTCTCTTTCCTTTCTGATTTTTGTTACCATTTAAGAGTCAGCTTTCCCAGGAAAGCTGCTCGAATTTGGACAATGTCACGGCTGCCGATGGCATCGCCGCCGGAAACGGCGCCGCACAGCTGGCGGTGATCCTGCAGCGTCAGCTTACCAAGGAAGCCAGCCTGTGCCTGCACGATGTCGCGGCTGGTGATCTCACCGTCGCCGTTGACGTCTCCCTTCAGGCCCACCACCAGACTGTCTCCCTCGGCGAGGACGGCGGTAAAGCTGTGCGTGCCGTCCGCAGTGGACGCCGTCAGGCGCACCAGCGTGCCGTCGGCCTTCTTCACCATCACCGTGCAGGCGGCGTCGCCGTCAGATGCCACGGTGAAGATATTCTCACCCGCGGCCCAGCCGTTGGCCGGCGCGGTGACGCGGATCTCCGGCGCACCGGCGGACGTACCGGCCTTGAAGCTGGTAACGCCGTTCTCGGTGACGCCCTCCTCGGCGCCGTTGCCGATGCCGGGCTGCGCCGCCGAAGCCCCGTTGAGGGACACGGTACGCACCGACTTGGTATAGGGCTGGACGCTGGTGCCGTAGGTATACACGGCCTCCACGCCGCCGCTTCCGTCGTCGCGGTACTCCACCAGAGCGGTGATGTCGCGCTCCAGCCCGTTGGCCAGCACCGCCACGATCTTACCGCCGGTGACCTCCCACTGACCGTCCTCGGTCCTGGCGATCTCCGGCTCCTCCGCCACCTTCAGCTCCCGCACGGCGCTGGTCAGGGCGATGAGGTTGCCGCTGTCGTTCTTGAAGTAAAGCGTACCGTACTCATCGGTGACAGGGCTGCCGATGCAGTACTGCGCCAGACTGCCCCGGGGCGTGAACACCACCGGCGCGCAGTCCGTATAGGTACCGGACACGCCCTTGTCGGAGGTGAACTCCTCGGTGACGCCGCCCTCCAGCGCCGTCTGGCCCGGGGCGTCGTGGATGACGCGCATGACGCCGGGGGTGTAGTTGTCCATGAAGTATACGTACACGCCGTCGTCATAGCCGGTGGTCATAAGGCCGCTGGTCTGGGGATAGCCCTGTGTCTGGGCGGTATAGGCCACCTTCCAGTCGGTCAGGTCGATGACGGCGATGTGGTGGCCGCCGTAGGGTGTGAACTGTCCCCCCGTACCGGCCACGCCCACGTAGGCGCGTCCGTTGCAGACCACGGGGGTGGAGGTGCTCATACCGCCCAGCGCCACCGTCTTGCTGGCGCTGCGGTCGATCTTGCCGTCCGCGCCCACGATCTCGCTGTACATCGCGCCGCCCTTGCTGGTGAAGAAGATGCGGCCGCTCGCCTTATCATAGGCCACGTTGGACCGCAGGTCGCCGGTGTAGGTCGTCTTGGAATCCGTCAGCTCGCCGGTGCGCTTGTCGAAGATCAGCAGCTTGCCGGTGTTGTGAGAATAGCCGCTGTACCCGTCATCGGTGGTGACCATCACGTATTTGTCGTTGGCGTAGGCCCCCGCCCAGTAGAAGCCGCCGTCGTTGGTGCAGCTCCACAGGGGGATCTTGGGCTCCGTCTTGCGGTTGGGTTTCTCATCGTCCGCCGTCAGGCACACGAAGTTGGCCGCGCCGCTCTCGCCCCGCCAGAATCCCACGTACACGCAGCCGTCGGAGTAGGTGATGGGGGAGTTGGACTGGCCGCCCAGCGGGTCGGTGTAGACCCACAGGGACTCCAGCGTATCGGCGCGGAACGCCTGCACCCGCCCGTTCTTCAGGCCCACGAAGATCATGCCGTCGCCGTAGGTGGGCGGGATGATGGCGAAGTCGGAGGCGTCCTCCATGGGCTTGGAGATCAGCGTCTCGCCGGTGGCGGGGTCCAGCTTCAGGATGTTGGCGCCCGCGTAGGCGTACATATAGCCGTCCACGAAGATGGGGCAGCCCACGGCGCCGCTGTCAAAGCCGCTGCCGCTGGTGCTGTTCCACAGCAGCTCCACATCGTCCTCCTCCGCGTAGGGCCCGATGGGGGTCCTGACGGTGGTGATGGCCATATTCTCGTCGTTGCCGCGGAAGCTGGGCCACGAGGAGTCATATCTGGGAAGATCGCCGGTCGGCACCTCCTCCAGATACAGCTCCAGCACGCCGTCGCTCAGCAGGTCCTCCGTCAGCGCATCGCTGACGGACACGTAGCCCTTGGCCGCCACCTCGAAGCGGTAGTCTCTGTCGCCCCGCAGTTCGTAGGCTCCGCCGGCGTTGGGAGTCATCAGGTCTGTACCCTGATACACGCGGATGTGGGCATCCGCCACATTGGTGACGATTCTGGCGGTGAATGTGGCTACCTGCTCCACCGTGAAGGTATAGGTGGTGCTGAGGGTGCTGTCCTCCGCGTCGGACACGGTGATGGTGAACTTGCCGTCCGTCAGCTTGTCCAGCGGGATCTTCCCGTCCTCCAGCGCGGGGCTGTACGTCACCGTTTCGCCCTCGTTCAGGGTGGTGGTGACGGTGGGCGTCAGGCCCGTCAGATAGTCCGGCGCCTTGATGCTGTACGCAAAGGTCAGGGGGTGGAATGTCCCCGCCAGCTCCGTGCCGCTGTCGCTGAAGCTGACGCTGCCCAGAGAGGGCAGGACTTTTACATGAAAGGTATACACCGTCTCCTTGCCGCTGCCGCCGGAGGGCGGGGTCACGGTGAGGGTCATGGTGTTGTCGCCCAGGTGCATGCTGTCGCCGTAGTAGACGTACTGGCCGGACTTATCCATCATGTCCGCACAGGCCGTGATGGTGCTGGTCCGCGTGGGGGTGGCAGCCACCATCGCTGCGCCGGTCTCGGCGGGCACCGCCCAGAAATAGTAGCCGTTCCAGCTGTTCGTGTCGAAGGCGCCGCGCTGTGCGGCGTTATAGTCGTATACGGTGTAGTCGCGGGTGGTGACATCCTGCTGGAAGTCCTCCGGCCCCACCAGCGTCAGGCCGTGCAGATAATCGTCCCGAGTCACGTCGCCCGTAGACTTCATCTTCACCCGCAGGGCGCTGAGGCCGTTGGGGCTGGCTGCCGCCGTCACCGTCACGGGATAGCTCTGCCGGTGGACGCCGTCCTGGGCCGTCACCGTGAACGTCACGGGGCCCTTGGAGAAGTCCAGCGTGCCGTCCGCCGGTTCCGCCGTGGCCCGGGGACTGATGCTGGTGACCACCTTGATCTGTGTCAGATCGGTGCCGTAGGGCAGCACCCAGGTGTAGCCGCCGTCGGCGGCGATGGCGGGCATGCCGTTGACCGTCACGCCCTTGAGCTTGCAGGAGTAGTCCAGCAGCTCCTGATACTCCTTATAGACAGGCATCCGCCCCTGGCCGGTGATATACCTGAACTGCCACGCGGCGCCGTACAGCGCCACATGGGTGTAGCTGTTCAGCTTGTCCAGGAACTCCTGCTTCTGCATATCGGCCAGCTCCATGGCCACGGCGCTGTCGCCGATGTCCATGCTGCCCACTGCCGGCAGCAGGCCGATGTTCTGATAGTAGTTGCCGCTGAGGTATGCCTTGGCGGTGGCTTCGTCCGCACTGCCCTGCACAAGGCCCACCAGATGGCCCGCCACGGGCTCCGCCTCCTCCGCGCCGTACTGCACGGAGCCGGCGTGGTAGCAGTTGTGGATGCCCACCTTCAGGGCGTTGTAGTCGCTGGTGCTGTACCGGCCCACCAGACCGCCCGCCTTCGTCTTCTCCACCTTCACGGTGCCCAGGTTGTAGCAGTCCTCCATGATGCCCTCGGCATCGCCGGCCAGACCGCCGGCCCACTCCCGGGCCTCCACGGTGCCGTAGTTGGCGCAGCCCACCATGACGCCCACGGGTTTCTCCTCGGTGCTGCCATAGCAGCTGATCTCGCCCACCACGCCGCCGGCCTGACCGCCGGCCGCCACGCTTCCGTAGTTGGCGCAGCCGATCATCACCCGCGCCATGCACGCGATGCCGCCGGCGCCATAGCCGCCGGGGCTGCTGAAGCCGCTGGAGTCGGGGTTGGCCTTGACGCTGCCGTAGTTGGTGCAGTTGATGAAGGTGTGGCCCTCCGCCGCCAGACCGCCCACGCGGGGATACGGGATCTCACCGGCGGAACCGGCGGCATACACCGTGGCGTAGCTGGTGCAGTTGATGAGGGTGGCCCCTGCGGCGCGGCTGACGAGGCCGCCCACATAGGTGCGGGCGGTGACGGAGCAGCTCTTGTCCAGCGTCAGGTTCTTAATGACCGCGCTTTCGGACAGCAGGCCGAACAGACCGTAATACTTGCGGGTGGTATCCTCGAACACGAAGTTCTTGATACGGAAGCCGTTGCCGTCGTAGATACCGTCAAAGGTCCGGCCCGTGCCGCCGGAGCCGGTGGCGTTGCCGATGGGCACCCACGAGTTGTTCTTGAAGCCGGACAGGTCGATGTCGGCGGTCTGCCGGAAGTAGACGCCCTCCGTTTTCAGTGCGCCGTCGTTGACCTGCTCCGCCAGAAATTCCAGCGCCTGGGCGCTGGAGATCAGGTAGGGACTGGCCTCGGTGCCGGAGCCCTGCAGGACGTAGTAGCCCCACGCCTTCGTGGGCAGCAGGCTCAGCGCCATGACCAGCGCGATGGCCAGCGGCAGCAGCCGGTGCGTTCTCTTGGTGTTCAAGTTCTGTTTCCTCCTTGTGTGTTCTCTCTCAAACGCCGCGGCGCGGAGCCGCGCGTGCTGTACAGGTGTGCTGCGGGCCGTCTCGGCCCTGCCGGAAAGAGGTATGGGATGGAGAGGGCCGGCACCCTCTCCATCCCTTATGGGAAGCAGGCGGCCTTTGCGGGCCGTCTCGGCTTGACAGGGGATGTGCGGTCTTTTCGCATAAAAAACGCCGGCGCTCCGTTCCGGAGCCACCAGCGGCTTATCGGGTAAAACAAAAACGCCGACCGCTCCCCTTCGGAAGCCATCGGCGCATAGTCCACCCTCTGATATGTCACAACGAAGAAGCGCCGCCGCAAGTAAGCTCTCAGCCGTGCAATTCTACTGTCCTCGCGCCACGGAAGCCCTTGTGTCCCAACGGTTTCCACGTACATGACCTACCTTCTCAGGAGCGATGCTCCCAATGGCGGTGTTACCCCGGCAGCGTATGCTGCTTCGGTCATCTCCTTGCGCTCACAGTGCCGTCCGCGGTGGGTTTCTGACCCAAAATTCCTTCTAAGCTGCTGTCTGACGATGTCTCGTCGTTACAACAAACAGCCGCGCGGCGTCCCCGAGCTTGATCTATCCAGTTTTTCATGAAGTCCGGACGCTGTTTTTTTCAGACCATCAAGGCTTGTGAAAACGTCCAAAACCTGACGGATGTCAGTATATCCCAGTTTATTCACATTGTCAATATCCGCCTGTCGGAGATCCGCGGAAAATCGCGGGATTTCGGGGCTTTGCGGGCGCGTCACCGTTCCCCGTTCTCCGCCACCCACGTCCGCACATAGTCCACGAACAGCCGCGTGGAGTTGGACAGCGCCTTCTTATCCTTGATGCCGATGCCGATGGTGCGATAGAAGTGCAGCGGCGCGCGGCAGATGCGGATAGGCGTGGGGCTGTGGCGCACCATCAGCTCCGGCAGGAGGCTGATACCCAGCCCCTCGGACACCATGGCAAGGATCGTTCTGTCCTCCCGGGCGATGTACTTCACGTTGGGGCGGATGCCCATCTCATCAAACGCCGCCATGATCTCGTAGTCGTCGCCCTCCTCCAGCTGGATGAACGGCTCTGTGGCCAGCGCGGACATGGGGAACGGGTCGCGGTCGGCATAGGGGTGGTCGCAGGGTACGATGACCTGCAATTCGTCGCGGTGCAGAGCGTAGGTCTGCAAGCGCTTCACCGACGGCAGCCGCAGGAAACCGCAGTCCACCGTGCCGCTGACGATCCAGCCCTCGATCTGATCGTAGAAGTCACCAGTGACTACCTCAAACTCGATGTTGGGGTACACCTTGCCGAAGCTCTTGAGGATGCGGGGCAGCCACTGGGCGGACACGCTGGAGAACGTGGCGATCTTCACAAGGCCGCTGTCCATGTCCTTCAGCCCCTCCACCGTCTGCATCAGGGCGTGGTGCGCAGCGCACAGCTCCTCGATCTTGGGCAGCACCGCCCGTCCGTCCGCCGTCAGCACCACGCCGCCGCGGTTGCGGCTGAGCAGCATGACGCCCAGCTCGTTTTCCAGCGAGTTGATGGCGTGGCTGATGCCGGACTGGGTAAAGCTCAGCGCCTCCGCCGCCTTGGAGAAGCTGCCGCAGGAAACGACCTTCAGAAATATCTGGTATTTGGAAATATTCATCGCGCACCTCGCTTCTGCGGTCTGCTATTCGCCGGTACCGACCGCCCGCCGCAGGCGGGCACGCGGTATCTGACGGACAATAGAGCAGCCGCCCTGCGGTCATTGTACTATACATCTTCTCATGTTTTCAAGAACAAACATGCGCTTCCCAAATCTTTTTCTCTGTGATATCATAGCGCCGTGGTCCAGCCAGGCCATACTTTTTACTTTTCTTTTCCATGAGGGAAACCTCGAAAAACGGCCCCAACTGCGGCAGGGAGATCCGCCAGCAGACCATCGACCAGATCATCGATCAGGTGCTGGCACTGCCGGAGGGGACCCGGATTCAAGTGATGGCTCCGGTGATCCGGGGCAAAAAGGGCGAGCACGCCAAGGTGTTTGAGGACGCCAAGCGCTCCGGCTATGTCCGGGCCAGAGTGGACGGCAGCCTCTACGAACTGGACGAGGAGATCAAGCTGGAGAAGAACAAAAAGCACTCCATCGAGATCATCGTGGACCGACTCATTATCCGGCCTGACATCCGCCAACGGCTGACGGACAGCGTGGAGACCGCCGCCAAGCTCTCCGGCGGACTGGTGATCGTCAACCTTCTGCGGGAGGAAAAGGACCTCTCCTTCTCCCAGAACTACGCCTGCGAGGACTGCGGTATCTCCATGGAGGAGCTGACCCCCCGGATGTTCTCCTTCAACAATCCCTTCGGCGCCTGCCCCACCTGTACCGGTCTGGGGAACCAGTTAAAGGCCGACCCTGCCCTCATTGTGCAGGACGGGGAAAAGTCCATTTTGGACGGGGCGATTCAGGCCAGCGGCTGGAACAACATCCGGGGGGACGGTATTTCCCGGATGTACTTCGACGCGCTGAGCAAAAAGTACAAGTTTTCCCTGACGGAGCCGTGGAACAGTCTCAGCGATGAGGCGAAAAACATCATCCTCTACGGCACCAAGGGGGAGACACTGGAGCTGCACTATGACCAGCCCCGGGGCAAGGGCGTTTTGAAGCAGGCCTTTGAGGGCATCTGCAACAACATCGAGCGCCGCTATAAGGAGACCCAGTCCGACGCCAGCCGCCGGGAACTGGAAGAGCTGATGAGTGAGTGTCCCTGCCCGGACTGCAAGGGCCGCCGCCTGCGGAAGGAATCCCTGGCCGTGACGGTGGGGGAGAAGAATATCTACGAGTTCACCACCCTTTCCGTGGAGGATGCCCTGACCTGGGTGGAAGGCTTGCAGCTGACGGAGCAGCAAATGCTGATCGCGGACCGCATCCTGAAAGAGATCCGATCCCGGCTGGGCTTTTTGAAATCCGTGGGCCTGGGGTATCTGACCCTGGCCCGCAGCGCCGGGACCCTTTCCGGCGGCGAGAGCCAGCGAATCCGGCTGGCCACCCAGATCGGCAGCAGCCTGATGGGCGTGCTGTATATTTTAGACGAGCCGTCCATCGGGCTGCACCAGCGGGACAACGATAAGCTGCTGGCGACGCTGAAAAACCTCCGGGATCTGGGCAACAGCCTCATCGTGGTGGAGCATGACGAGGACACCATGCGCGCCGCCGATTACCTCATCGACATCGGCCCCGGCGCCGGTGTTCACGGCGGTCAGGTGGTGGCAGCAGGCACTCCGGCGGAGGTGATGGCTAACCCCGACAGTCTGACGGGGCAGTATCTGTCCGGAAAGAAGAAAATTGAGGTGCCTGCTGTCCGCCGTCCCGGAAACGGCAAGGTTTTGAAGGTCATCGGCGCGGCGGAGAACAACCTCCGCCACATCGACGTGGAATTCCCGCTGGGAACCTTCACTGTGGTCACCGGCGTGTCCGGCAGCGGAAAGAGCTCCCTTGTAAACGAGGTGCTCTTCAAGCGGCTGGGGGCGGAGCTGATGCGGATGAAGGTCCGCCCCGGCAAGTGCGACCGCATCGAGGGCATCGAGCAGTTGGACAAGGTGGTGAACATCGACCAGAGTCCCATTGGGCGGACGCCCCGCTCCAACCCAGCCACCTACACCGGCCTGTTCAACGACATCCGGGATCTGTTCGCCTCCACCCAGGAGGCCAAGAGCCGGGGCTACGGACAGGGGCGGTTCAGCTTCAACGTCCGGGGCGGCCGGTGCGAGGCCTGCTCCGGCGATGGCCTGCTGAAAATCGAAATGCACTTCCTGCCGGATATTTTCGTCCCCTGCGAGGTCTGTAAGGGCAGACGCTACAACCGGGAGACCTTAGAGGTCCGCTACAAGGGCAAAAACATCGCCGATGTGCTGGATATGACGGTGGATGAGGCGCTGGACTTCTTCTCTGCCCTGCCCAAGCTGAAAAAGCGGCTGCAAACCTTACAGGATGTGGGCCTGGGCTATGTGAAGCTGGGCCAGCCCTCCACGGAGCTGTCCGGCGGCGAGGCCCAGCGGGTGAAGCTGGCCACGGAGCTTTCCAAGCAGGCTACCGGCAAGACCATCTATATTCTGGACGAGCCTACCACCGGCCTGCACTCCGATGACGTGCGCAAGCTGCTAGAGGTCCTCCAGCGGCTGGTGGACGCGGGGAACACAGTGGTGGTCATCGAGCACAACCTGGACGTCATCAAGTGCGCCGACCACCTCATCGACCTTGGCCCTGAGGGGGGCGACGGCGGCGGCACCATTGTGGTCACCGGCACGCCGGAGGAGGTGGCGGCCTGTCCTGCCAGCTTTACGGGGCAATACCTGAAACGGATGCTGAATTAAGCGGAAAACCGGCACTCCACGCAGCGTTTGTTGCGGGAGTGCCGGTTTTTTGCTACAATCAACCCAGCAAAAACCGAAGGGGGATACGTTATGCGGCAGACGGATACCGGTGCGCTAAGCACACAGCTCCGAAAGGAACAGGGATTGACTCAAAAGCAGCTGGCGGAGCAGCTTCATATTTCAGACTGTACGATCAGTAAATGGGAGCGGAGGGCCGGGTTTCCCGATGTATCTCTGCTGGAACCGCTGGCAGATGCGCTGCACTGCTCGGTGGTAAGTCTGCTGGAGGGACGGCTGGTGGAGGAACCGGCGGAGATCGACGTCCGGTCGGCTTTGGCGGCGCTGGTACGGGAAAGTCGGTCCGCTCTGCGGCGGGACTGGAGTCGCCGGTTTGGGATACTCTGCTGTCTGCTGATGGCGGGCTTTGTGACCTTTGGGATTTTGGATCGCAGCGGTGCGTTTTTACAGAAAGTTGAACGGGCCTATACGGTTGGAATCTGGCAGTATGGAGAGAAAATCGGCGAGACAGCCGTTACGATTTCCAGAGAACGAAGCATCTGGGGACGGAGCTATGATGGGCGGTTTGCCATAGACGCAGTGGAGAAAACCTGTCGGGAACGCATGCAGGCAATGATCCGTTGGGAGAAGAAAAGCAACTGCGCCAATATCACATTTGCTGAGCCGGGATTTTTTGGCGCTCAGGCGGGAATCGAACATTTCTTGTACTGTGACCGGGAACTGAACTGGTTTGCCCTGACCTTGGAGGATGGCCGGATCATCGCCAGCGATCAGGGATGGTCCCAGCTTCAGGCGCTGCGGCCCTATGAATATCCGGTATATGTGAATTGAGAACAAAAAAGCAGACGCAGGTTTTATCCTGCGTCTGCTTCAGCGTGTCGAAAAAGTCTTTTCTCCCCGCTGAGCAAGTTTTCAGAACTTCATAAAAGTTCTGAAAACTTAGGATT
>ENA-UERC01000485-UERC01000485.1-human-gut-metagenome-genome-assembly--contig:-NODE-485-length-29720-cov-8.380090_pt1 | contig 29720 bp, 45 predicted proteins | sample MGYA00242955_ERZ507955 | MGnify/ENA primary metagenome ERZ507955 (study PRJEB26167, sample SAMN06115394) | human gut metagenome | host: Homo sapiens | place: China:Hubei | collected 2016-04-27 | study... | reverse complement strand
AGCGCCATAAGGACGCGGACAGCCCCCGGTATAAGGCACTGGGCAACTCCATCGCCCTGCCGCCGTGGAAATGGCTGTTGAAACGGCTGTGCGGCAACTACGAGCGGGACGCGACTATGGCAAGTTTGTTCGATGGAATAGGTGGTTTCCCGCTGATCTGGGAGCAGTTGAACGGACGCGGAACGTGCCTATGGGCCAGCGAGATTGAAGAGTTTCCCATCGCAGTGACCAAACGGCGGTTCGGCACGGTAGAGAAACCAGGAGACATGGGGCGCTTTTTGTTCCCATACGGAAAGGATGAATTGTGAGAGATACAAACCTCGTAAATGCGCTGCGTGAGCACGCAGAATGGGCGCGGGCAAATGAGATGGCTGAATACATTAAACTGGAAGATGCGATTCGTGAGATAGAGCAAATAAATCCCGTTGACTATGGTGCTATGTGGGACTATGAAGCTCATCATTGGGCAGGAGAATGTCTAAGAGACTGCAAAGAGGCGATTGATAGTATTCCCGCCGCTGACGCGGCCCCAATCGAAGCGCTGGAGCACCTGCGGGACGAGATGTGTGCGCAGGACCTAATCACCATGGAGGGGCTGAGAAAGTTGAACACGCTGATTTGGAAGTACACAACGGTGCATGACGGAGGATGAACACATGGATGTTGCCGGAAGAAAAGTTGTCAAAACGAGGGTTGACCATGTTTGCTTTGGGTGTGGGCGAAAATTTTGCCGAGGGACCATGATGGAACGCAGTTGTGTTTTTGATGGAACTCCGTGGACGTGTTATCTATGTGAGAGTTGCCAAAAAGCCTCTGCGGAGCTGGGCCGGCAGGATGAGTACGGATTCGGAGACCTTCGTGAACGTGCGCTTGAGATTGAGAGGGCCAAGATGGACGGAGGCACTGAATGAAGCTGAAAGACTGGCTGATTATAGCCTTTTGGACGCTGGTCATAGCCGCTGGCATTGCGTTTATCGTGTTTTATTTCAAAAGCATTTTAACCGCCGACATTCCACTGTGGCTGAAACTGCACTTGTTAAGGGGGAAGTAAGATGGCCAAACAATCTGGATACTTGCAACGGTGGGAGAACGAGACCAACCGGCTGCTTCAGGCAACGATGGTTATAACCTCGCAATATGACATTGATACATTGCAAATCGCAATCCACCAGACGGAGGGCTGGGGATATGACCGCATTATGAGGCTCACCGAAGCATGGGCAGAGGTGAGAAAAGAATACAGGCCGGCGCTGGACTACAAAAACCCGGCGGCGGACGTGTGTCAGGTGCACATGGACCGGGTGCTGGCGGAGATTATCCGGGACAAGGCGAAGTTGATCCCATTCCCGGACAGATACAAGGATCTGAAAAAGATCCGTTATGGGAGGTAACTATGCAGAAGGAAGATATATCGCTCCTGCGTATCTATGCAAAGAACGATATGAATTGCGTGAAAACAGCAAAGGAGATGGATATCCATCACAACAGCGTGATCTATCGGCTGGGCAAGATCAAGACGGAAACCGGGCTGGATGCGCGGAAGTTCTGGGATTTGGTGAAGCTGCTGGAAATGGAGGAATCATGAAACTTGGACAGGTGGTTCGGGCTATGTGAGGTGGTTATGTGAGTACATTCCCGGAACGGCTGCAGCGGCTTCGAGAAAGCAGGCACCCGGTTGTCAGCCGGTATGTAGCATCCGAATTGATGGGGCTGAGCAGGGATGCATTGAGACGGTACGAGCGAGGCACGCGAGAACCGGGGCTGTCGGAGCTGAAACAGATCGCTGAGTATTACAACGTCAGCCTTGACCAGCTCTGCTGGGACGAGGGTGAGCGAAACACTTAATTGTACAGAAAATAAATATTTCAAATTCCTCCATTTGGAGGAATGTTGACGAACAGATGTGCGAGAATGAGGGTGCGGGGTTATATCCGTATCCTCATTCTTTCCATCCCTTCTTTCCTCCTGACCCCGGCGGACGCCGGGGGTATGCAGGCGTAGCTCAGTCGGTAGAGCACCGGACTTCGTGAGCCAGTATGTCGTGGGTCCGAGCCCCACCGCCTGTGCCAGAGGCTGGGTAGCACCCGGACAATGTGAGACCGTTCGTCGTGGCTCACATGGAAATGACAATGCCCGCTGAAAACTGCGCTTGTCTTGATGCGTCAAGACCGGTTTGACCAGACGGAATAGGGGCTGCGACTTTTCGGAGCGTAGTTGCCGGTAGCGTGTGACAATCTAAGCGGGAAGACGGACAATATGCGGCATAGGTGCCCCGTAAGGGGAGACCACAGCGAGTGACGGGGACTTTCCCCGAAGCGCTAAAGCAGGGCAGGACTGCAATGCCGTACCATCCCGGCCAGCGGGCGAGGAAGCGTAAAAAGCTAAGTATCAGGCGGCTGGTATAATTGCCAAGTTCCTGATGGCTGGTAGGAAGACACAGCGCAGCCGGGAGCCGATAAAAAAGATCTTGCGTACCATGTTTGGCTCGGGGAGAGCCGGACACGCAAGATGTGTTTGCCCCTCGGGGCGGGTAAAGTCTGCTATGTAAGGCCAAGGGGTGGGGGCTGGTAGCAAAACAAAAGGGAGTGAGCGTATGGCTGGCGGAGCGCCAAGAAAATGGAAAAGCGTAAAGGCAATGCAGGAGGCCATTGACGCTTACTTCAAAGAGTGCGAAGGTGAACCGTTTATCGGGGATGACGGCTGCGCTGTGCGAGATAAGTACGGAGTGCCGATCATCATCAACGCAAAGCCGCCGACAATCACGGGGCTTGCATTGGCACTTGGATTCACAGGGAGACAAGCGCTGCTGGATTATCAGGCAAGGCCAGAGTTTGCGGACACGGTTACGCGCGCGAAGTCCCGCTGTGAAGAATACGCCGAATCTCGGCTCTACGACAAAGACGGTGCCAACGGCGCGAAATTCTCGCTTGGCTGCAATTTCGGTTGGCGTGAAGTGAATGAGACAAAAATAAGCACGGATTCCGTCAAGGTGGTTATTGATGTCTGATATTCTCCTGTCAGAAAAAATCGGATCGGCTTTTTACGATGTGGCTCATGATGTGTTTCATCATGGGCACACGCATTACGATTTTAGCGGCGGGAGAGGCTCGCTGAAGTCGTCCACAGTGTCCGTGCTCGTCCCCCTGCTGCTGATAAACAACCCGGGGACGCACGCGCTTGTGCTGCGCAAGGTGGCAAACACGATCCGCGATAGCGTGTATGCCCAGTATATCTGGGCAATCGGGGAACTGGGCATGGCGGCGTACTGGGAAGCAAAAGTATCCCCGATGGAGCTGATCTACAAGCCTACCGGGCAAAAGATTATGTTTCGCGGCGCTGATGACCCCATGAAGATCAAGTCTATCAAAGTCCCGTTTGGCTATATCGCCGTGACGCACTTTGAGGAAAAAGACCAGTTTGCCGGACGTGCGGAAATCCGAACTATTTTACAGTCCACCATGCGCGGCGGCTCAATGTTCTGGAATTTTGAAAGCTATAACCCACCTATATCGCGCGATAACTGGGCGAACAAAGACAGCTTGGAGGAACGGGATGACCGCTTGTGTCATAAGTCTACGTATCTGCAAGCACCGCCGGAGTGGTTGGGAGAACAGTTTCTTGCAGAAGCGGAACACTTAAAAGAGACGGACGAGCGTGCATATCAGCACGAGTATCTTGGTATCCCGGTAGGGACCGGCGGAAATGTGTTTGACAAGCTGGAACTGCGGGAGATTACCGATGAAGAAGTCAAGAGTTTCGACCGCATCTATCAGGGAGTGGACTTCGGCTGGTTCCCAGACCCGTTTGCTTTTATCCGGCTGTATTATGATCGGGCGCGAGAGACCATCTATCTGCTGGACGAGATTTACCAAAACAAATTATCCAATGAGCAAAGCGCGACCATGATTAAGCAGCGCGGATATAACAACATTAGGACGGTCTGCGACAGCGCCGAGCCGAAGAGCGTTGCTGATCTCCGCGCAATGGGTCTACCTGCGTATGAAGCGGTCAAAGGCCCCGGTTCTGTGGAATATGGAATGAAATTTTTGCAGCGGAGAACGATTGTTATTGATAGGCGACGAACACCGCACGCTTACGATGAATTTGTTGGATACGAATACGAACGAAACAAAGACGGTGACATTATCAGCGGATACCCAGACGCGAACAACCACCTGATTGACGCGACCCGGTATGCGCTGGAGCCTGTCAGCCGCAGAATGGGAGTTATTGCATGAGCAGTGCAGTTATCCAAAAGTTAAAAGAACTTGGCTATACAACAATCTCTGAAGAGTTTTATGGGCAAGTTGATCTGTGGGAATCGTGGTACGTTGGTAAAGTGAAGGGCTTCCACCAGTACCGTAGATATAACGGCCACAAGTGGACTAAACACAATAGAGCAACGCTCAGCATGGGGAAAAAGGTCTGCGAGGACTGGGCGAACCTGCTCATGAACGAAAAAGTCAAGATCACGCTTGAGGGAAAAAAGGAACAGGATTTCATCGATCGCGTTTTGGCGGAAAACAATTTCACCGTCAAAGCTAATGAGATGCAGGAGATGAAATCCGCACTGGGGACGGTGGCATATATACCCCGCGTGACGGGGCAGGGCGTGACGGATTCCGGAGAGATCATCCCCGGTGACGCGTCCAGCATTGTGATTGATTATGCCACGATGCATGACATTTACCCACTTGCATGGCAGAACGGCTTTATTTATGATTGCGCTTTTACTTCCATGGTTACGCGAGACGGAAAGAATTATGTGTATTTCCAGATCCACCGCAGAGCGAATGATGGGACGTATGTAATCGAAAACCGAATTTACCGATACCAGAACGAACAGTTGTCCGATGAAGATTTGAAGAATGTTTCCGGGTTTGAGCGCATCCCCCCTGTTGTATACACCGGAAGCAATAAACGGCAGTTTGTAATTGACAAGCCGAACATTGCAAACAACTTCAATTATCTTTTGCCTGTTGGCATTTCCGTTTTTGCAAATTCCATTGATGTTCTTCGCGGCGTTGATACTGCGTACGACTGCTACGTCAATGAGTTTGAAAACGGCCCTATGATGATGATAGTCAAAATGCCAGCGACAAAGTATGAAGACGGTGAACCGACACTGGATGACAATGACAGGCGGTTTTACCTTCTCCCGGAAGATACACAGCAGGGTAGCGTTGTTGAGACCGTTGCACCGGAACTTCGGACGGCTGCGCTGAATGTCGGCCTGCAAGACCAACTCAATATGCTTTCCAGCAAATGCGGGTTCGGTGAAACCTATTACCGTTTTGACGGCGGCAGCGTAGCGACTGCCACGCAGGTCATCAGCGAGAACAGCACCATGTTCCGCACGATCAAGAAGCATGAAATTATCCTTGAGCAGGCATTGACTGAGCTGTGCCGTGTTCTTCTCCGGCTTGGGAATACTGCAATGAATGCAGGGCTTGACGAAAATGTAGAAATCTCCATCGACTTCGATGACAGCATAATTGAGGACAAGCAAACCGATTTTTCCCGCGATATGCAGCTTTTGCAGGCGGGCATCATGAACGACTGGGAGTTCCGCATGAAGTGGATGAATGAGGATGAGGCGACCGCAAAGGCTGCGCTGCCGAAGATGCAGGACATGACAACCGAAGGACAACAGGAGGTAGAGTAATGGGCGGCAGAGGCAAAGCTGGTGGCGGCATTGGAGCCGGAGAATTTGGGCGTGGGCGCGGTATGAGCCTTGCGCGGTTTTTGTCACAGCAGGATATTAACCGAGCAAACGCTGCGTCTGTCACTGATATGGGCGATATTATCAGGCGCACATTTGAGCGCAACGCTGCTGAAATCAATGGGCTTGAGCTGTCGGACGCTGAAAAGAAAGACGCCGTAAAGCAGATGGCAACTCTCGCAACAACGGCACTAAAAACGGCGGCAGGAGCAGTCAATCCTTATGCAAGCGGGCCTGCGCGCCTGACAACGGCGCAAAAAACAGGAAGCGCCGCAGACAGAGCTGCAAGAGCGCGCGGTGAAATGGATAGCTACATGCGGAAATTGCGTGACCAGTCCAGTAAAAACCACAAAGCAGCAGAAAACAAGGTGTTTTCCAATGCCTTTGTAACAGCGCAAAAGTCCGGCGCGTTGGAAGTTACGGTAAACGGCAAGAAATACCGCAGAACTAACAAGCGCAGCGGTACATGGCGTCCGGTATGATTAACTTTGAAAATCTCGACAAGTTCACATTCCCCGGCGTTGGAAAGTACGACATTCCGCAGATCGAGCCGGTCAAGGCATATCCGCATGGCGAATTTATCCCTGTGAATTACCATTACACAGCAAAAGACCAGGCAAGCAAAATCGTTCATTTCTTTGTGGACGATTACCAATTCATTCGATATTGGAACACGCCGGACAAGTACATTCCGAAACTGTTGCAGTTTGCGGCGGTGTGTGCGCCGGACTTCTCCACATACACGGATATGCCGCTGGCGATGCAGATATACAACCATTACCGCAAGCATTGGTTGGCGGCATACTGGCAAATGCACGGCATGACGGTTTATCCAACGATTTCATGGAGCGACGAGCATAGCTATGATTGGTGCTTTGACGGTGAGCCTGTCGGCGGTGTGGTGGCTGTCAGCTCGGTAGGCACACAGCAAAACAAGGAAAGCAAACGCCTGTTTCTGCGCGGCTACGAAGAAATGATGAAACGGCTATCCCCGGAATGGGTGATATTTTACGGCAAAGTGCCGGAAGAATGTGACTGGAACGTGATACGGGTAAAACCGCATTACGACGATATTGTGAAACGGAGGAAAGCGAAATGGGCGGAAGGGGCGGAAGCGGGAGCTTTGGTTTTGCATCAATAAATGCTACCCGATCGAAAATTGCCAACCTCAAAAAAGAACAGCTTTTCATTTTCTCTCCATCGGGCGATTTGCTCTATAAGGAGCAAGGAACAGCTCAACATACGGGATACGGAGATGCCGACTATAAAGGGAATATTGTTTTACACAACCACCCGGAGGGTGTTCTCCCTGTCCCGTCCCTGAAAGATATTGAAACGTGGCAAAAATCAGGAGCAAAAGCAATCATAATTGAAAGCCGGGATGCAACGTTTACATTATCAGGACCTCACAACAAGGGATTTTATGAAACACTCGCATATAATCACAACGCCGTGCGCCGCGCCGTAAGGGAAGCGGCAAGTAAGGTATCGGCCGATTATAAGGCGGGAAAGTATAAAAGCGTGCAGGAAGCCAGAGAAGCAAGCAGAAGAGCACAAACGGAAGCGACAAATAACGCATACGCCAAGTTTGCAAAGGCTGCTGGCGTTAGGTATTCCTTTAAGTGGAAGAAAAAGTCATGAAAAAGTCATGAAAAATTATCCTTTTACTCCTGAGCTACTGGATGCGCTCCCCGAAGAGCTGGCTGAGCTGTTTCGCGGCCTTGAAGATACCTTACTGGCGGAGATATGCTCCCGGCTGAAACTGCGGGATGAGTTAAACGAGGTCACGGTGCAGGACATTCGGGCGCTACGGTCCCACGGCATCGACCTAAAGGAAATTAAGAAAGCAATCCGCGAGACTTCCGGCATCAGCAAAACTAAGCTGGACAAGCTGCTGGGCGATGTGGTCGCAAGGAACCAACAGTATTACATCGATATGATTGACCTTGCGCATATCACCCAGCCTGAGACACTGGTTGACGCTGCGGAAGTGGCGGCGATCAGGACGCAGACACTTGATACATTCCACAATCTGACCGCATCCATGGGCTTCCTGGTGGACGCTGGGCGTACGATGCTACCACCTGCCAAAGCGTACCAATGGGCACTTGACAGCGCAGCGTTGCAGTTGCAAAGCGGTGCAATCAACTACAATCAGGCGATTAAAACGGCTGTGAAGGAACTTGCGGACAGTGGTCTAAAAGTGGTTGACTACGAAAGTGGCCATCGGGATCATGTCGATGTTGCCGTGCGGAGAGCTGTAATGACCGGCGTATCTCAAATCTGCGCCAAGTATACGGAGCAATCAGCAGAATATCTGGATACACCCTATTTTGAAGTTTCGGCCCATGTTGGCGCACGAGATAAGCCGGGACCGTCACCATGGTCATCGCATAAGGATTGGCAAGGCCGTGTTTACAGCGTCCGTACTGGGGACATTTACCCGAGCATTTATGACGTTTGCGGCCTGGGCGCTGTTGACGGCCTGGAAGGAGCCAACTGCCGCCACAGGCGGTACCCATGGGTTGAGGGCGTGTCCGAGCGCACCTACACGGATGAACAGCTGGAACACATCGATGATGGCCACGGCTGCACGTTTGATGGCAAGGATTACACGGCATACGAGGCAACCCAGATGCAGCGCCGTATTGAGCGGACGGTTAGAAAGCTAAAGCGCGAAAAAGCCGCCTACAAGGCCGCAGGATTGCATGAAGATGAGACTGCGGTAAACATACGGCTACGGCGGTTAAATACTAAATACAAGGCGTTTAGTGCGGAAGCTGGCCTTCCAGAGCAGCCGGAGCAAATGCGCGTCTATTTTACGGATGATGCAACGTTAAAAATGGCAAATGCCATGAAAACGCATCGGACGGAAGTGGCAGCGTCTAACGCTAAAGACGATAGCGACACTCTTGAGTTTTTCGGCGCAGACGCAAGAGATAACTTGAATTCTATTGTGAAAAGACGTACAATAAAGCTGGAAAATGGCTTTGCTTGCTTCCCGGACGGTGACCCGCTGAATGAAAACGTTAAAAGGGTAAAACCTCTTAAAACGTATTTTGACGTCGCTATGCACGGAAGCCAGACGGCAGTCGGATTTGGCACAAAAGAACTCAATATGTCACCGCGCTTACTTGCCGCAGTCATTCGGCATAGTAAGGGGTGGAACGGCCAGAAAGTTCGTTTGCTATCTTGCAGCACAGGCGCACGCATGGAAAACGATTATTGCTTTGCAGAAGAGCTGGCAAATGCACTTGGCGTTGAAGTAAAAGCCCCAGACGATGTGCTTTTTATTTCCGGTGCTGGCGTACTGAAAGTAGGAACGCATGGGGAAGGAAATATTTTGACGTTTACCCCAAATCAAAGAGGAAGGAGAAAGTGACATGGATTTCGGTTTTTTTAAAGGATTGCCATACAAGAATTCTATTGAGAATTTTGAAGACTATAAGAAATACAAAAATAGTATCCCCAAAGAAGCGATTTTAAGCCACATTTCCTCCCTCGATGCCGGGCTGACATCGCTGCCCAGTTTTGATATGTTTACTGGCGAAGAACTTCACGCAGGTATGTTTTGGGACGGTAAATTCACCTTTCCGTATGAGTTCCTGCATTACTACAAGAATTATGACATTGGCGTCCCCTATGAGTATGAAGCATATTTGAAAGAAATCGGGGTAGGCTAATGGATGATAAACTGATGCAGGCCATCGAGGCTATTATCCGGCGCGGCAATGACGCGGAGATCCGGCGCAAGGGTGACGGGTACATCGTGTTAGAGGTTAAGAAAACAATCAAATATTCAACTCCCGCGTAATTGGGCACGGGAAAGGGCAATAGGAGCCAACGACTGAGGTTTTCTCGGTGGTTGGCTCTTTTGTTGTAATACGCAGTGGGGAATGACGCTGTGGAATAAAGGAGAATAAAAAAATGGCAGACGAAATTAGGACTTTTGATGAAATACTGGCTGACCCCACCTACAAGGCGGAGTTTGACAGGCGAATCACAAAGGCGCTTTCGACTGTTCAGAGCAAGCTGGACGCGGAAGTGGAAAAAAACAAGCAGTTTTTAGCAAACGGCAACGCGGAAACGGACGCACTCAAAAAGGAGATCGAGGGCTACAAGTCCAAGATTGCCGATTATGACTACGCAGACGTTATCCGTAAAACGCTTTCTGAGAAAGGCGTGAAGTTTAGCTCTAAAGCTGCCGAGAAGGCGTATTTGGCAGACCTGAAAGCAAAGCATCTTGAGATCAAAGACGGCGCGCTTGATGGGTTTGACAAATGGCACGAGGAACAAGTCAGCGCCGATCCGTCCGCGTTTCAGGATGGCGTAAAAATTGACTGGTCCGCTGCCGTTGGCGGCGGTGAAAAGAAAACTGACACCAATGCCGCGATGAACAATCTGATTCGCGGCGCACTCAAGTAACAAAAAGGAGAATATAACATGGCAAGTATTGATCGTTCCGCACTTTCTGGCCTGATCCCGGAACCCGTAACCCGCGAGATCATGCAGGGCGCTATCGCTGAATCTGCCGTTCTGCGCATGGGCCGCAGACTGGCGAATATGTCCAGCAAGACGCAGACCATCAATGTGCTCGACGCGCTTCCCTCCGCGTATTTCGTCAACGGCGAAGCCACTGACGGCGGCGCCGGTGAGGCATTCAAGCAGACCACCAAGATGGCGTGGGACAAGAAGAAGCTGTACGCCGAGGAGATCGCTGTTATCGTCCCCATCCCCGAGGCTGCTCTCGATGATGCGGACTATGACATTTGGGGCGAGGTCAAGCCCCGCCTGACCGAGGCTTTCGGCAATGTCATTGACGGCGCTATGCTGTTTGGCAAGAATAAGCCCAGCACCTGGCGTGATGGCATTGTGCCCTCTGCTATTGCTGCGGGAAATGGTGTTCCTGTCAGCTCTGACATTTACGCCGACATCATGGACGAGGGTGGTCTGATCTCCAAGGTCGAGCTGGACGGCTTCAATCCCAACGGCGTGATGTCCGCTATTCAGATGCGCGGCAAGCTCCGTGGGCTGAAAGACACCACCGGTCAGCCTATTTTCAAGACCGATATGCAGGGCGCTACCCGCTACGGCCTCGACGGCATGGACATGTACTTCCCCATGAACGGCGCGTTCGACCCTGCGCAAGCACAGATGATCGTCGGCGATTGGAGCCAGCTCGTCTATGCCATCCGCCAGGATATGACATTCAAGGTGTTTACCGAGGGCGTTATCCAGGACCCCGCCACGAAGGAAATCGTTTACAACCTCATGCAGAACGATATGGTTGCGCTTCGTGCCGTCATGCGTCTCGGCTGGGAGATCGCAAACCCCATCAACGCGTACAATGCAGAAAAGACAAATCCGTTCCCGTTCTCCGTTTACGGCAAGGGCGGTGCTATTTCCACCGTTGCTGTGTCCCCTGCTACCGCCACTGTAAAGAAGGGCGAAAGCAAGCTGTTTACCGCCAAGGTTGACGGTGAGGGCATCATCAACGGAGAGGTTGAATGGTCTCAGGATGGCACCAAGAGCAAAATCAGCGATGAGGGCGTTCTGACTGTCTCCGCTACCGAAACCAAGAGCAGCATCACCGTTACTGCGAAGTCCAAGCAGGACGGCACAAAGACCGGCACTGCCACTGTCACTGTTTCTGGCTGATTTGAAAGGAGCTGACCCAATTGACATACGCTGATTACACATACTACTCCGGTGTCTATATGGGCACTGTAAGCAGTGGGGAGTTTCCGCGTCTAGCTGTCCGGGCCAGCTCCTTCCTCGATTATTTCACGCAGAACCGAGCCAAGGACAACGCGGATCTGGATGCGGTAAAGATGTGCTGCTGTGCGCTGGTTGACAAGTACGCGGTTATCGAAGCCGCACAGGCGCTTGCAATGAAGAACCTTGCGACTGCTGCCGCTAATGACGCAGAAGTCAAAAGCGAGACGGTGGGCGGTTATTCCCGCACACTGGCGACCGGCGGCGAATCTGCCGTTTCTGCGCTGAACGCTACGGATGGGGCAAGAAAGCTGCTCGCAGAGACCTGCATGGAGTATCTCGCCCACACTGGCTTACTGTACCGAGGGAGGGGGTGCGGATCATGTACGCTCCCCACACTGTAACAATCTACAATCCGGTCAAAGAAACCGACAAGGAGACGTTTCAGGAAACGCAAAAGCTGTATGTGACCGTACTTCGTGGCGTGATGTTGCAAGCATCCAAAGCGGTTAACGTGCGCGAGAGCGGGCTTGAGGGAGCGGATGCGGTTGATCTTTACATCCCGTTTGGCGTGGAAGCTGTGGATGGCTTTACCGGTAAGGTGAAAACCTATGCCGGTCCGCAGCGGTTTTACGCTGCAGAGGACAAATCTGATCTGTGGACGCTTTCTGTCAAAGGCAACGGCGGGACAACGTTTTTTATCAAAGGTGAGTTTGTGACAGACAATGAAACCGTGGCGCTGGCTCAAGACAACTGCTACAACGTGACTAAGGTTGACGAAAAGGACTTTGGCAGCGTTGATATGCAGCACTGGCAGGTCGGAGGCGTGTGATATGGCGTTGAAATTCTCCGTTCAGACGGACGGCATGGACGCTGTAAAAGAGGCCATTTCCAGGGGCTGTGATCGCGCAGAACACGTTCTGGCGTTGCAGGTCGCAAAAGATACCGCTCCGTTTGTGCCTATGCTCACAGGCTCTCTTAGGACGCGTACAAAGGTAACGGGAAACACGGTTGTTTATCCAGGGCCGTATGCCAGATATCTGTACTACGGCAAACTGTACGTTGACCCGCTGACCGGAAGCGCTTATGCGCGGAAAGGAGTTACGAAGGTTCCGGCGGTGCCAGAAAAGGATTTGATTTTCCACAGAACCGGGACCTGCTCCCATTGGTTTGAAGCATCCAAGGCACAGAACATGGAGAAGTGGATGCGTGTAGCAGAAAAGGCGGTGAAGCGTGATCTCTAAAGAAAAACCTGTAATGCTGGCATCCAGCAGCGAAAAGGCAGACCTTGACCGCCTGATGCTGATTTGGGCAAACCGTTTCCCCGGTATTCCGGAGAATGTGGATCTGATCAAATACGAGTATTTCGCAGCGAAAACGGTAGGCATGGCGCTTTCCTCCGTTCAAGGGGCCGTTATCACCAAGAAGTATATCTGCGGTGGATATCAGGCGGAGTATTCGTTTGAAATCCACTACCAGATTGCGCCACCCGGCAAGAGCGACGATACGCGCTTGAAGGCGGTTGAGGTTTTAAACAAATTTGCGGACTGGGCGCAGATGCAGCGACCGGACATTGGAGAGGGCAGGCGCGCCCTCCGCGTTGAGACTTCTGCGTTTGCATCGTATCTCGGCGCGACAAGCGACCAATACGAGGACTACATGGTCCCGCTAAAACTGATTTACGAGGTGAATGTATAATGGCAGATTTAACTTTTGCGACGCCCGAAGGCCAGACCATTGACCGCGAGCTTTTGATCGCGTATCTGAATACCGGCTCTAAGGAAGCTCCCACTTGGAGCGCCATCGGTAAGCGTGTGGAGGATTCCAGTGAAGAGATGGACTGGGGTCAGGAGAGCAAACAGGACATCCTGGGCAACACCTTCACCACCATGAAGAAGCCCGTTATTTCCCAGACCTTTGATCCCATCCCTCTGGATGCCGGTGACGCTGCTGCGGTGAAGATGTGGAACCTTGCCGTCAAGGATCATGACGCGCAGGCTCTTGCCAATCAGGATATGATGATTGGACACTTCTACGCTACGTCCGGCGAGGCGAAGTTTGCCGAGCGGTATGATTCCTGTGCTATTGCCGTGACGGGCATCGGCGGTGACGGCGGCGGTACGCTCAACATCACGAGTGAGATCACCTACGGCGGCAATCGTACCCTGGGCACCATTACCAAGGATACCAGTGGTGTGACCTTTACGGCAGGGGCTTAAAAATAAAGGGGCGGGCGCAAACCCGCCCCAATTTCGGAGGCTATTATGAAAGACCTGATTTTCGATACCGGTTTAGTTACCTACAACATCAACGGAAAATGCGAATTCTCCTTTAACCCCACCGACAGCGCTTTCGTGGAAAAGCTGTTTAACGCCTTTGACATCCTCGACAAGAAACAGGATGCGTATAAGGCAGAAGTGGAAAAGACCGCCAACAAGCGGGAAGTTTTTGAAACAGCTCGGAAGATGGACGAGGAAATGCGGGAAATCATCAATGACGTGTTTGGCTTCGACATTTGCTCCGCACTGTTCGGCGAAATGAACGTATACGCGCTGGCGGACGGACTGCCGGTGTGGGCGAACCTGATGCTTGCCATCATGGATGAGGTTGACACCACCTTTGCCCGTGAGCAGAAAGCCACCAACCCCCGCGTGAGCAAGTATACGAAGAAGTACCACCAATGAGGTACGATCTGCCGACTGCCGTAGAGGTAAACGGCACTGAGTACCAGATACGCTCTGACTATCGCGATATCCTAACGATCATTGAGGCACTGTCTGACGCTGAGTTGTCGGAGGAAGAAAAGGCCGAGGCCATGCTTGACATTTTCTATCCAGACTTCGCGGAAATGCCGCAGAGCGACTACGAGGAAGCGATCAAGCAATGCGCAAAATTCATCAACTGCGGCGAAGAGCAGCATGAGGAAAAGCGTGAGCCAAAGCTGATGGATTGGCAGCAGGACTTTCCCCTGATCGTTGCCCCAGTCAACCGCGTTCTGGGACAAGAAGTCAGATCTGTTGAGTATCTGCACTGGTGGACGTGGGTATCCGCATATCAGGAAATCGGGGATTGCACTTTTGCCCAGGTTGTGGGAATCCGCAACAAAAAGGCAAAGGGGAAGAAACTGGATAAAAGCGAACAGGAGTTTTACAAGCAGAACCGGCACCTGGTTGACTTCAAGCGGCAGTATACGGAACAAGACGAGGACGTTATCAGCAAGTGGATATAAAAACCGCCCTCCGGAGAGGGCGGCGCGTTAAATGGTTTTCATAGCTTTTGCAATTTCTTCCGCCTGTTGCCGCATGGCATCGGATTTGTTTTTCTCCATAGCCGAAATTGCGGAGTCTCTAAAAACGCCGGGTGATTTTGTGCTTGTAAACAAAAGCCGATCCGATGAAGTATCAATTTGCAATGCCCCATATCTATACTCTCGCCATGACGATTTTACGGACACTCCGTTTATCTTGTTAATCGGAATATCTACTGAAATCTTTTTTGGTACCGAAACGCGAACAATAAGGCGCTTGTTTGTCAAAACAACATGGTTCATGGTCAGCCTAAAAATTTCGTATAAGATCGGGAATGCAAAGACCCAAGGGACGAAAAACCATGCGTCCTCCATCTGCATTAAAGAAGCCTTGTATACGGCAAATGCAAATAAAATACACCACGAGATAAGCGGGACACAAGAAAATTTGAGTGTGTCGATGACTTCTTCACCCGGCAAAAGAACTGCTGTTTGCCCTTTTTCCATGGGAATCTCCTTTTTCTTTGCTGGTGTCGAAAAATCCCAATCACATTTTTCAATCTTTCGCTTGTAGTATGAAACTTCTTTTCTTGAGTAGTCATAACCCGGCAAATCGTTGATGTATTTTGCAACGAGTTTAATATCTGCGCTTGAGTAATTCGTGCATTTTTTTAAGTATGTAGAGATTTCAAAAGCTGAAAGATACACGGTTGCTACGATATTGACGTCAATTTTATTCCCATTTTTATCAAATAGATTACCACACATTTGGGGGACACGATCTTCCATTGATACCAACTCCTTTTATCAAGCATAACACAAAATGCATAAAAAGCAAGGGAAAGAAGGCGATTGCATGGCAGACGGTTCCATCATTATAAAGACAGAAATTGATGATAAGCAGGCGCAGAATGAACTAAACCGGCTTACTAAAAAAATAGATTCGCTCAACGATAAAATCAGCGATAAAAAACAACAGGCAATGCCCCTTGTGGAGCAATCAAGGCAGATTGCAGCAAATCTTGACGAGGCTAAGTCTAAGCTGTTGCAGATGAAAAGCGGAGATGCGTTTTTTACATCCAGCGCTATAAAGGAGCAGGAGCAGACAGTAGCATCATTGCAAAAAGAATGGGACGGTGTGCAAAAAAGGGTTGAGGCTGTAGATGCGTCCATTGCCAAAGATACCAGAAGCCTTGAACGAATGAGTAACCGGGCGGGAGAACTTTCTGCGCAGATTGCTGGCACAAGTAAGAGTTCTACTGCGCTGGCCGCTGCAAGCAAAAAAGCAGATAAATATATGGACCGATTTTCTCGCAGAGTAAAAGGGCTTGTCCGCCGCGTGTTTGTGTTTGGTTTAATTGTGCAAGGACTCCGTTCCGTGCGCGAGTGGCTTGGGAAGGCGGTTAAAACCAACGATCAGGCCACAAAAGCGATATCGCGATTAAAAGGTGCTTTGCTAACACTCGCACAGCCGTTTGTAAATGTTTTGCTTCCGGCGTTTACATCATTCGTGAATTTGCTAACCCAATTTGTGACTGCTATGGCAAAAATTACAGCGGTTTTGTTTGGGTCGACGATTGACCAAACAAAAAAAGAAGCAGAGAACCTTTACAAAGAATCAGACGCTTTAAACGAAACGGGCGAATCGGCAAAAAAGGCGGGCAAGGCGCTTGCCTCGTTTGATGAAATTAATAAATTAGGCGGAGACAATAAGGAAAAAACAGAACCGGACTTTAATTTTTCTGAAAACGAAAATTGGCTCGATAAAATGCTTGGAAGCGCAGCGGAAAAAGTTGCAACCGCTTTGATCTTAGCGGGTATTGCATTTATTGCCATCGGTGCATCGGTCGGCAGCATTAAGATGGTTATAACGGGACTGCTTCTCATTGGCGCTGGGCTTTTTGTCGCAGAGGAAACCGGAGTTTTGCAATCCTGGGTAGATACACTTGGCCTCAATAATGTTGCGGAATTTATTGTGACGGCTGTGATCCTTGCTGGCATTGCAATGGTCGCAATCGGAGCGGCAACAGGAAACATCCTCCTTGTGATTGCTGGACTTCTGCTGATTGGACTTGCCGTTCTTTATGCAAAAAACAGCGGCATGATGGATGATTGGGCAGAAACGCTTGGGCTTAATCGCGCTGCATCTTTTATTACGGCAGCATTGTTGATCGCTGGCTTTGCGTTAATCGCCATTGGTGCGGCTACCGGAAATATTTTGATGGTGGTTGCCGGAATTGCTTTAATAGCTATTGGCATTTATGTCGGTGTAAAAAGCGGAACGTTTACAGACTGGGCAAGCGCGCTCAAATTAGATTCGGCTTTTGGATATGTGACAGCAGCTATGCAAATCGCCGGAATCGCTATGATCGCCATCGGCGCGGCAATGGGAAACATCGTGATCGTACTTGCGGGTGCGGCGCTATTAGGGTTTGGCATTGCGGCAGAAGTCATTGGGCAAGAAAGGCTTGAGGCGTGGTGGGAGAAGTTAAAGCTAACCTCCGTTGCACAGTGGATATCTGTTGCGCTTCTTCTTGGCGGTATTGCATTGGTCGCATTTGCGGCGGCTAAGGCAAACCCGATTCTTTTGGCAGTCGGACTTGGCATTCTTGGCATGGGGATAACTGCAGCAATAAATGAGGGCCACCTAAAGAGCTGGGTTGAAACACTCGGTTTGAATAAGGTTGTTGGCTGGGTATCTGTTGCCCTTATGCTTGCTGGAATTGCCTTTATTGCATTTGGCGCAATGACTACGAACATCTTTATGCTCTTGGCTGGCGCTGCTTTGCTTGTGAGCGGTTTTGCGATAGGCACAACCACAAACAAATTTCAAAGCTGGGTCGAAACTCTGCATCTGAATGAAGTTTCCGGATGGGTGTCTACGGCAATGCTTTTACTGGGTATCGCTCTTGTGGCTATCGGTGCTATGACGCTGGACGTTCCCATGCTTTTAGCTGGTGCGGCGCTGCTTGGCGTTGGGATTGCTTCAAAAGCAGGTGGGTTTAACTCTGCAAAATCTGTTTCTGGCGGAAATCCGGCGGCACGGTCCGCTATGCCTGCAATTAGCCCCTCATCCGTTCCCCGTTTGGCGACCGGCGCAGTGATTCCCCCGAACCGTGAGTTTTTGGCGGTGCTGGGTGACCAGAAGCAGGGGAACAACATTGAAGCCCCTGAATCTGCTATCGAGGCAGCGGTGGCCCGTGGCATGGCTCAGTATGGTGGAGGCAATCAGACGGCAATCCTTAAAATCGGCGAACAGGAATTGGGCCGCATTATCTTCAAGCTGAACAAAGACCAGACGCAGCGCGTCGGCATTAAAGTGACCTAAAGGCGGTGTATATGAATTACATCAAAATTAACGGGACATCGTTTGATGTGAATGTAGCGATCTCTAAGTACAATGAAAATTTCAGCGTTCTCGATGGGGAGAACGCTGGGAGATCAAAGGACACAGGCCGGATGATCCGGGATGTTCTGGGAACGTACATTGGGCATAAGGTGACTGTTTTCCGCAGAGGGGACGATTACAGAAGCTACGATGCGTTCTGGAACTATCTCAAATCCCATTCCGTTGACGATTCTGTTTTGCTTGAAGCTGCGGACGGCAACACAACTATTTCCTATCGCGCGTACTACACCAGCGCATCACACGATATTGAAAAAGTTGAAAATGGAATCAATTATTGGGGTGAAATTGAAATCCATTTCATCCCCATCGCACCGCAAATCACGCGGTAAGGAGGGCTTATGGATTATGTAATGATCGGCCCTTATCAATTTGACCGGGATGCGTCTAAGGACGATATGCGGCTGGACTACTGCTCATCGTTTCAAGAAGTGGCATTGGATGAAAGCAGTCTTTCGTTCGATACGGTCAGCGTAGAGGTTTGCACTAAAACAATAGGCACACAGCTTTCTGCGCTTCCGAATAACGCTCCAATCGTTGTTTACAGAGGCGGCGAAATCAAAGCAAGATTTGTAAGCAGCGGCGTTTCCCGTATCGGGCCTGTCACTTATCAACTTACAGGGCGGTCCCCTATGGGCGCGCTTACCGGAATGGTGCACACCGGCGGCATTTACACGGGCCAAACCGTGGAAGAGGTTGTAAAAGAAATCTGCGGAAACATCCCTTCGCTGATAAAAAGTGTATATGCTGGAGTTAAACTTTATGGCTGGCTTCCTTATGCGGATGGCAAAGAACGCTCTGCACGAGACAACCTCGCACAAGTGCTTTTCGCCATTGGGGCCTATCTCCGCACAGACCTGAACGGTGTTTTGAGAATTGAACCATTGTGGGACGGTACAGCATCGCTGATTAATGTCGACCGTTCTTACACCGGAGGAACCGTGAAATACGATTCTCCCATCTCCGCCGTGACGGTGACGGAACACCAGTATGTGGCGGGGACGGAAACGAAGGAGTTGTTTTCCGGCACGGCGCAGAATGGCGATATCATCACATTCTCTGAGCCAATGCACTCCCTCTCCGCAACCGGCTTTACCATTCTGGAAAGCGGTGCGAACTACGCAAAGATTTCCGCTGGCACTGGCGCACTGACCGGCAAGGCGTATATCCACAACACCCGCTTAATCACTCAGCCCGTGACGGCAGGCGCGGCGGAAAACGTGAAGTCCGTTACGGATGCCACACTGGTATCTCTGGTAAACTCCTACGCCGTGGCGAAGCGTCTTGCGGACTATTACCGATGCCGCGAAACTATCACCAATGACATTGTAAGCGGGCAGGAGAAGCCCGGACACGTGGTCAGCGTCTATCACCCTTACGATAAGAAGATGGTTTCCGCGTGTATCCAGTCCCTCGACACCACCATGAGTGCGACGCTGAAAAGCAGCATGGGGGCGCTGGTGGGCTTCACCCCGGCGCAGCCGGAGGCGGCGGAATATTTCAGTGAGCGGGTTTTACTGACCGGGTCGGGCACGTGGACGCCGCCGGAAGGCGCCGAAGCGGTGACGGCGGTCCTGATCGGAGACGGGCAGGACGGCACTGCCGGGCAGAATGGTGAAGGCGTGGCACTCACGGGCCAGACGATCCCAAACACCTGTTCCGGCTCCTTTCCCAGTGCGCCCGCCGGAAAAGGCGGCAAGGCAGGTGCTCCCGGCTCCGGCGGCAAGATTTTTCAAATCACCATGGACATCACCCCCGGCATGAGCTTTTCCTATGCCACCAGCCAAAACGGCGAGGCCGTATTCGGAAGCCATTCCAGCGCGGAAGGCTCTGCGTCTGCCAGTGGTTACTATGATGACGTCACCGGGAAAACCTATGCCCGGCAGGGCGCGGTTGGCTACGACGGCGGTGACGGCGGCGCTCCCGGCGCATCCGGCGGGTCTGTGGCCGGCTGCAAAGGCGGCTACGGATACAAACCGGCGGAATACACCATGCGGATGACCGAGGACAACATCCGCTATACGCAGACCTTCAAGCACCAGGGCATCGGCGGACCCGGTGCGGCGATGGGGACAGAAGTCACATGGGGGCCGTCTGTTTTCTCTGTCGGCCTGCCGACATTTATTCCCAATATCGAAATCAAAGGCAGTGCCCCCGGCGCATCGGCAGTTCCCGGCGCTGACGGCGAAAACTACGGCGATGGCGGCGGAGCCGGGCACGGTGGCGGCGGTGCAGGCGGAATTGGCAGTTGTAGCATCTCAATGTCTCCCACGCCCCCGTCCACGCAGCACCAGTCTATCAACTTTTCCGGCGACCTCCAGCGCGGCGGCTCCGGCAGCAAAGGCGGCAAAGGACAGCCCGGCTGCATCATCCTGTTTTACGGGAAGAAGAAAATCATCAAGTCTGGCCCATTGGTACAGAAGGGCGGCGGGCTGTTCTTCGACCGCCTGAACAAACTTTTCATCGTGTGAGGTGATTTCAATGACGCTTGAACAGAGAGTTGCAGTCTTGGAGGAAATTTTTTCCAGGATCCAAGACTACTACACATCCGCCTACTCCGGCGAGGAGATCGACGCGCGGCTGGCGTCCGCCGGTGTGCCTATCGGCATCACCAAGGAGTACAAGAGCGTGGCCGAAATGAACCAGGATTTCACCGGTACGGACGTCCAGCGCGGCCAGTTTGTACTGATTCTGCCGGACAGCACGGCCTCCGCGGACTACGGCAAGGTGTACCTCAAAGGCACGGCTAACTGGGTGTACGCCTTCACCCTAACCACGCTGACGTCCATCAAAGGCCCCATTGGCCCTCCCGGCAAAAAGGGCGACCAGGGCGATCCCGGCGAGGCCGGGTCCAGCTTCGCCATTCTTGGCTACTTTGATACGCTGGACGCCCTCAAGGCAGCCGTTCCCTATCCCAAGGCCGGTGACGTGTACGGCGTGGGTACCTCGCCTCCGTACAACATCTACATCTGGGATTCCGTCCACGGCAAGTGGGTGGCCAACGGCAACCTGCAAGGCCCGCAGGGCAAGCAGGGCATCCAAGGCCCCGAAGGAAAGCAGGGGCCGGAGGGGAAGCAAGGCCCGGAAGGCCCCGTGGGCGGGTCCGGCAACTTCGTCCGCTACGACGCGGCCCAGAGCCTATCGGATGCGCAGAAGGCGCAGGCCCGGGGGAATATTGGGGCAATGCAGGGCATTGAGAGTGCAGACCATCCGGGCTGCTACTATGTCCTTAATGGCTCCGCAGTCGAGTGGGTAAACCCGCCCATGGAGTTGGGCACTGAGTACCGCACCACCGAGCGATATATGGGAAAACCAGTATACAAAAAGCTGGTTACAACAGGCGCACTTCCCTCTGCTACGGGGGTGGTGGAATATTTCCCATTTGGCACGGATTACAATGCTGGAGAATACACTGTTTTCTCTTCTGAATACCATATTGCCAATAACTCTAATGATGGCGGGTGGACAATAACTATACCGAAGTTTTCGAATGGTTCGCTTGATGTAAGCATGGGGTTTAGTGGTAGGCGTATTGATATATATGTGAATAGCGACAAGTCAAGTTACTACGGCTTTGCCTTGCTAAAATACACCAAAACAACAGACTGACTATGGACTACTGCGTGATTTGCGGAGCAGTTGTGCCGGAGGGGCGGTGGGTTTGCCCAATTTGTGAGCACCGCTGGCCTGAATTTTAACATGCACGAAACCAAGTCGGACGTCTGACTTGCACGAAAGCAAGTCGGAACTGCCCTAAAAACTGCAACTTTTTAAGGGGGTGTAGAATGGAAATTCTACAGATCGTATTAACTGCCGCCACCGGCTCCGGCGTGACCGCCATCATCCTCGCGATCCTCCAGCGGAAATGGACCAAGGATGACAAGCGGGACGCCATCGTGGACGCGCTCAAGGTGCTGCTGATCGACCGGGTGCGCTATCTGGGCCAGAAGTACATCTCCGACGGCAGCGTCAGCCTGTCGGACAGAGAGACGCTGGACGAGATGCACCAGGCGTACAAATCCCTTGGCGGCAACGGGCACCTGAAAATTATCATGTCCGAGGTCGGGGAACTCCCAATCCGGAAAGAGTGAAAGGAGAAAAAACATGGAAAACATCAAGAAACGGCTGGGCAATCTGCTGGCGGTGAAGTCGCTGGTGACCATCACGCTGACGGTGGTGTTCGCGGTGCTGGCCCTGCGGGGTGACATTTCCGGGACGGAGTTTCTCACCATTTTCACCACGGTCATCGCGTTTTACTTCGGCACCCAGCGAGTGGCCGAGGACAAAAACAGTTAAAACCGGTTGAAAAGTCAATCGAAAATTTGAAAGGGGACATATTATGAACAAGATCTACGAGAACATCATCAACGAGGGCAAGGCCACCGGCAAGCCCATCGAGGCCATCAACGCGGAGCTGAAGGAGGCCGGTGCCAACTTCCACCTGAATCCCGACGGCGGCGTGGCCAACTGGACCGAGGCGGAGATGGCCGAGGGCTTCATCCCTGCGGAGAAGGAACCCGCCGACGTGCGTCATCTGCATGATTATATGCGGTACGATGTCACGAAGGCCGGTCAGACCGTCCGTGTGGAGACCCCGGAGGGCACCTACGACATTACGTGGGACGAGGGCGGTCATCCTGAGAAGGCTGTGAGAGTCAATGGTTGATACGTTTGACTGCGCAAGAGCGCAGATCTACCATAACCCCGGAAGGCTGACCGCGGCGCAAATCAAGGCCAAGACCGGCTGCACCCACATCATCAACGGTTACCTGTTCAACGGCAAGTTTCAGCCGGTGGGCTGGACGGTGATCGACGGCAAGATCATCAGCCGGGACAAATACCAGGACTGGGGCGTGTCCATCGGCTCCGATGGTATCCCGAAGATGTTGACGGACCGGGGAGGATCTTTCCTTTCCGGCGTCCCCATCCTCAAGGGCGGTTCTAAGCTGTACCGGGAGCTGACGCCGGACGTGGCCCGGTCTGCCGCCCGGACTGCGGTGGGCTGGCTGGCCAACGGCAAGGTGGTGCTGTGGTGCGACAAGACCAGCCTGACCCGTGAGCAGCTCCAGAACAAGCTGCTGGGGCTGGGCGTGGTGGATGCCCTCATGCTGGACGGCGGCGGGTCTACGCAGGGCATTTTCCCCAATGGGAAAGTGACCAGCAGCCGGAAGGTGCCCACGCTGCTGCTGTTTTGGGAGCGGTCGGCCAAGGTGGAAGATCAAGCCCTCGTATGGGGCAAGGCTCACGGCCTGCTAACGGACGCCAACGCCGGGGACACGGTGACCCGCGCCGACATGGTCCGGGCGCTGTATCAGATTTGGGGGGATAACCATGGTTGAGATCCACGCTTACAGCAAAGCCGCCTCCGGGGGCAAGCAGCTCTCCGCCCATTTCAAGGTGCGGGAGTTTGCGTGTGGAGACGGGTCTGACGCTGTTTTGGTGGCTCCCCGGCTGGTGATGGTACTGGAAACCATTCGCTCCCATTTTTGCGCTCCGGTGGTCATCCATAGCGCCTATCGGACGCCGCAGTACAACGCCAAGGTGAATGGTGCGGCCCACAGCCAGCACTGCTATGGCATGGCGGCGGATATTTCCGTCAAGGGTCAGACACCGGCAGCGGTGGCGGCCTTCGCCCGGACGCTGATGCCCGATTGGGGCGGCGTGGGCATTTACAGTAAGAAGGGCTTCACCCACATCGACGTGCGGGAGAAACGCTCCGACTGGACAGGCTAAACATCTGAAAGGAGGGCCAGAAGATGGCAACAACATCCACGCGGTTAATCCGCGCTCTGCAAGTCTGGGTAACCCATGGAAAAAACAAATCGAGAGATCCGGGCGCTGTTGTCATCCATGGCCCCGGCCCGGGCGGTGCAGGCCGTCCGGCTGGTAGGGCTTCCACCTGATGAGGAAACAGCGGTGCTGGCGGTGGATGTCCACGGCCAGAGTTGCCTCCAAACGGCGGAGCGGCTGCATGTGAGCGTGGACACCGTAAAGCGGCTACGGCGCTCTGCTTACCGAAAATTGCAAGACGAAATCTATACTACACGTTGAGAGACGCGGTTCAATTTGAACCGCGTCTTTTTTGCGCACTTTTCTGCCCTTTTCCTGCCACTTTGAATGGAGGTTTTTGGCTTACTATGAAAGCAGAGCAAGGGAGGGATTCTCCGTGATTACAAATGGTAAAGAATACATTGACCGTCTGCGGGCGTGCGGAATGAGCGAATCTAGCGCCACAGATATTTGTTATAAATACGCAGCACAGGATGATGAAGAAGGGCTGGCTGAATTGGTGAGAGCAAACGAATTGCTCTACGATGACCGCCGGGAATATGTATAAGTATTTCAACCCCAATCCCTGCGGAAAAAATGTTGGAGACTGCACCGTGCGGGCGATCTCTAAGGCAACCGGGATGGAGTGGGGCGAGGTGTATTTACGGCTCTGCATCCAAGGGTATCTGGATGGCGATATGCCGTCTGCCAACGCTTGCTGGGGGCGGTATTTGCGAAGCAATGGATACAGACGGTACATTGTTCCGGATACTTGCCCGGATTGTTATACGGTTGGACAGTTTGCAACAGATCATCCGGCAGGCACTTATATTCTGGCTCTGTCCGGCCATGTGGTTTGCGTGCAAGATGGCACAATCTGGGATAGCTGGGACAGCAGCAACGAGAACATCTTGTATTACTGGGTCAAGGAGGATGACTAAAATGGCTTACACACCTTACGGATGGCAAAACCCTTATTACGCACAGCCCATGCCGGATAATCTGGCACAACTCCGTCAACAGCAGATGCCTCCAATGATGGCACCACAGCCCCCTCAGAATCCGGTGGCGCAGAGCGGTGTGCAGTGGGTCAGCGGCGAACAGGAGGCCCGGAACTGGATGATTGCGCCCAATGCCGCCGTGGCTTTGTGGGACAGCTCCGCGCCTACGGTGTATCTCAAGAAGGCGGATGCCAGCGGTAAACCGTCCCTCACGATTTATGACCTCGTAGAACGCACAGAAACGCCCCGTACAGCCACGCAGGAAAAGGGCGTGGAGTTTGTCACCAGAAAAGAATTCGACGCACTAGCGGCGCTTGTGGGCGAATTGAAAAGCAAGAAGAAGCGCAAGGTAGAGGAGGAAGAGGACGATGAGTAACAATCCGTTTTTCAATGCGTTAGGTGGCGGACAGATGCCGGGGTCGATGAGCGGCTTTCCTCAGCTTTTACAGCAGTTCAAGCAGTTCAAGGCAAGTTTTAAAGGCGACCCAAAAGCGGAAGTGGAGAAGATGCTGCAAAGCGGCAAAATCTCACAAGATCAGTTGAACAAGATACAGTCAATGGCAAACCAATTTCAGGGGCTTTTCAAGTAATCAAAATCGTGGCCACGGTTTGATATAAATATTTTTTCAAAAGGAGTGATACTATGTCTCTTTCCTCTGACGGCACCATGCTGACTATGCCTGTGGCTCCTGCCAACACCGGAAACGGTAACGGCTTCGGCTGGGGCGGCGATGGCGCATGGTGGATCGTGCTGTTCCTCATTTTCGCTGCGTTCGGTGGCTGGGGTAACGGCTTTGGTTTCGGTGGCGGCGGCAACGGCGTGATGGACGGTTATGTCCTGACCTCTGATTTTGCCAATGTCGAGCGCAAGATCGACAGTGTAAATCAGGGTCTTTGCGACGGATTTTACCAGCAGGCGCAGCTTATCAACGGCACCAACATGGCGATGGCAAACGGCTTTGGGCAGGCTGAGCTTTCCCGCAGCAACCAGCAGGCGGCTCTCATGCAGCAGTTGACTGCCATGCAGATGCAGGCAGCTGAGTGCTGCTGCAACACCCAGCGCAGCATCGAGGGCGTGCGCTATGATATGGCGGCGCAGGCTTGCGATACCCGGAACACGGTGCAGAACGCCACCCGGGACATTATCGACAATGCCAACAGCAATAGCCGCGCGATCCTCGATTTCCTGACCCAGAGCAAGCTGCAGGATCTCCAGAGCGAGAACCAGGGCTTGAAGCTGGCCGCATCTCAGGCGGCGCAGAACAGCTATCTGGTGTCCCAGCTCCGGCCTTCTCCCATTCCGGCCTACACGGTGCAGAACCCCTATTGCTGCAACCAGTTTGCCGGATGCGGCTGCTGACAACTGCATAGCGTAGCTTTTTGTTGGCAATGTTTTGTTGACGCCAACAAAATGTTCGGCCCCGTGCCGATACTGATGACAAAGCGGCGGGGCAGTAGCCCTGCCGCTGATTTTATGAAAGGAGATTTTTATGCCTGAATACACTGCCATTGCCGCACAGACCGTAGCGGCAAACCAGAACGTGCTTTTTACGGAAGCACCGATCCCCTGCACTAAGGGCCTTGTGACGCACCGCGCAGGCTCTGGCCTGTTTAACCTCCGTGGTAACTGCTCCCAGTGCCGCGTCCGCTATAAGGTGGACTTTATCGGCAATATTGCCGTAAGCACCGGCGGGACCCCCGGCCCCATCTCCGTTGCCATTGCGGTTGACGGTGAGCCACTCCCGTCCTCCGTTGCGACGGTGACGCCCGCAGCGGCGGGGGCATTTTTTAACGTGGATGCATCCGAGTACGTTGACGTTACAAAGGGTTGCTGCGCGTCGCTGTCCATCCGCAACGTTAGTGGCGAGGCCATTGACGTGAGCAACGCGAACCTTATCATTACCAGAGTTTGCTGAGAAAGGAGAACACAATGGGAATGAAATCTATGTATGAACTGCGGGATATGCTCTGCAAGGAGCTGGAAGAAATCACCCGCAAGGGCGAGCTGGGCGCCGGGGATCTGGACATTGCCCACAAGCTGACGGACACCATCAAAAATATCGACAAAATCGAGGCAATGGACGAGCGCGGCTATTCCGGGCGCTATCTGGATGATGACCTGCGTGGCTATGGCCGTGGCAGCTCCTATGCCCGTCGGCATTACGTCCGTGGCCATTACAGCCGCACGGACGCCACTGAGCATCTTCGTAGCCAGATCAACGATATGATGCGGGAGACCGACGATGATCGCATCAAGGATGCCCTGCGCCGCGCAATGGACATGATGGAGGACTAAAGGGGGTAGGCCCCAATGATTGACGATCGAGAAGTGGCGCTATGGATCAAGCGGTTAGAGACGGAAGAATCCAGCTGGGCAAACTATGAAAAGTTGGCGGCGCTGTATACCATCCAAAACCAGAACCGAGAGCCGGTGAGGGAAAGCCGTATGATCGATGCGTATTCTGCGGCTCCCGCGCCTGACAGCGATTTCCTCCGGGCGGTGTCTAACGTTGACCCAGCCCGTGCGTGGGAGGTCATGGACGAGCTGATGGACAGCTTGAAAGTGGTCAACGAGCGGGTTTATAATAGCGTCATGCGGAAATTGGAAAGCTAAATTTAACCCCTCGGCAAATGCCGGGGGGTTAGTTATATTTTGACGTAGGCGTTGTGACATGAAAATAAGACTAACTTGGCGTTACAAAAAACGCACCGTCATTGTCTGCGTCGATGCGCTGGATTGTGCGTACCCAGAATTCCTTTTTTGCCTGCCGGTCTAAATCAGGATATTCCTTCAATTCCCGCCGTAATGTTTCAAGGTCAAATTCTTTTATAGGCTCCGTGTTTATTGCCGCGAGCTGCTGTTTCAATTCCGTATAGTCTTTTTTGTATTCTTCGATTTCAATCAAATCCGACAGATACAGGTCTTTCAGTTTTTGCATTTTCCGCTTGATTTGCTCCGCCGTTTTGGGCGGCTTTTTTTCTGCGGTTTTTGATTTGGAGTAATACTTTTTTGCGATCCCCTCAAATTCGCGCAAGAGGTAATTCTCCAGCACATCTTCTCGGATTCTGAGAATGTGCGGACAGTCGGCTGGGTCAAGTGTGTGCGTTCTGCATCGGTAGTACTTGTATACTTTCTTTACGGTTTCCGGTTGCATGTTCCTTCCACACTCCCGACAGCGAAGGATCCCAGTAAACAAATATATCCGGTCCGCACTGGCGTTCCGCTGGCTTCGCCGTTCCAAGATTTTCCCAGCAAGGTCGAAGGTTTCTTGATCGACAAGTGCGGGCAATGCGTTTTCCACGCCGAACGCCTCGCCTAAGTACAATCGATTCGACAAAGCATCCTTGTATTTGTTGTACGAGCGTTTGATCCCCCACTCCGTTGCCATATACCGCCTTAAAGCAAGGATGCTTTGCAGCCGTATAAAGGCTGGGAACATATCTCGCGCCGCATCTGCGGTTTCTTCATCAATGGCGTAGCGCCGGTTCTTCACGCAGATTCCGATGGGAGTTTTCCCGTTGGTTGGCTGGCCCTTTGTCCTCTTGCCTTCGTTGATGGCCTTAATGCGCTCCGATGTGCGGTCAGCTTCGTCCTGCGCTACCGACAACATAATATTGACCTTCAATCGCCCTGATGCAGTCCGCGTTTCGTAGTCCTCTCTGATGGCCTGCCAATCCACATGATTTTTGTCGAGAACCTCTTGAACGGCGTAGTACCCCGCCACATTCCGAAACCACCTATCCAGCTTGACAAAAAGGATGGTGTCGATTTTCCCGGCGCTGCAATCATCAAGCAGGCGCATCAAGGCCGGACGCTTTTTATACGGCTTTCTGGCACTGATTCCGGCGTCCTCATAAATGCCCACAACCTCCATGCCGTGTGCGGCGGCATATGCAATCAGAGCCTCTCGCTGGTCTGCCAGGGAAAGGCCGTGCTTCGCCTGTTCTTCGGTTGATACCCTGATGTACAGCGCTACACGAATGCGTAGATTATTTGGTAGAGTGACCACTATTTTTTGGCACATGTTATCCCCTCCAAAATCCATAGTTAGCACAATGGATGTCAACCCAAACGCACCAGGCAAAAAGCCCGATGATCAATAGTGACAAACCGAGTATGATCCACCTGTATAGCTTCACGGAGTGCCAAAGATTGCACAGTTCTGTGTCCATCAGGCCGATGGTCTGCCGTTTGTTCTCAAGGCGGTGTTCTAGTCCGTCCTTTTCCGCTTGCAACGTTTCCTCACTGGCCGTCAGATGATCTCCGATGCCGTAAAATCCATCCAGCGACACGCCAAGGACGGCGCATATTGGCCCAACCGTGGAGATATAGGGGGCCTTGGAAGCATGGGTAAAGAAATTGTTGACGGTAGACGGCGGAATCCCCGATGCTTCAGCTATTTCCTGAATGGTCATACCCAAAGCGTTACGTTTCGCCTTACAAACTTCCTGAATGGTCATAAAAAAGTGCCTCCTTACCCCAAAATCAAAACATGGGTAAAGGCGGCACAAACTTTTAAACGGCTGAAAATGCCAAAAACCAAACTTTGGGACTTGCCCACCCAACCATGTTTTTGCTACGCTTTGATTACGGCAAGCCGATACCCCCAAAGGCTTGCCCTCCGGCCCTCGCCGTTTGTTGCAGAGGCGGCGGGGCCGGGTTTTTCACTTACTTTATTTCCCAAGAGTTTCCGCAATTCTGGCAAAGGCAAATCTTTTGATTTTTTACAACGGTCTTTTCGCCACCTTTGCTTTTCTTCCACACGAGATTAGACATGCCAAGGGTTGATACCGCCATCAAGCCGCGAGCAGCATTGTTGATATGGCCTCCGATGCCGTTCCCGTGCTTTTTGGTTTTAC